>Ga0255765_1001455_pt1 | contig 29184 bp, 23 predicted proteins | sample 041ome_8_FD_179965 | JGI IMG/M metagenome (GOLD analysis project Ga0255765, IMG submission 179965) | Coastal salt marsh microbial communities from the Groves Creek Marsh, Skidaway Island, Georgia - 041407BS metaG (version 2) | ecosystem: Environmental > Aquatic > Marine > Intertidal zone > Salt...
TCGTGCGCTTTTGGCCGCCTTTAATTTCAACTACTTCCTCGGTAGGCACAAGAATCTCACCAAACTTGTCCTGCAGCCCACTGAGTTCGATCCGCTCGCGCAGAGCGCCCACAACTTTCTTTTCGTAGCCCGAGAAGGCGTGAATCACATACCAACGCATAATTAGTCCTATTCGCTCCTCAGCCCAACAACATCGATCCCAGCCAGCCAAAGAGCGCATCCAGCCCCCAAAGCACCAGGGACATAAAAAATACAAACAAAACAACCATCAAGGTTGCTCTATTACGCTCTACCTTCGTTGGCCAAACAACACGGCGAACTTCTGCCCTGGAGCCCTTGGCCAAATTCCAAAACCCTGCACCCTGCCTTGTTTGGACCGCAATGGCCACAGCTACTGCACCCAGCACCAAGCCACCCAGCACCCGATAGAGCAGCGATTGTTCGCTATAAATAGAGTTAGCAACAGCTACTACTGCCAGAATTACCAGGACAAAAAGCCACTTCAGCCAATCCAGATGAAATTCTTGCGCTTCAACAGTCTGCTTTTTACTCATTTAACTCTCTTCTACCTTCACTCAACACACGGCTGATATTTTTTGGCAGGCCAGGAGGGACTCGAACCCCCAACACCCGGTTTTGGAGACCGGTGCTCTACCAATTGAACTACTGGCCTTTCAATCACGTTTTAAAGAATGACTTCGTCATCTTTAAAACTCGATAAATCAGGCGCATGCCCTGATTTAACTCTAACCATACAATCTGAAAACTAATGCTCTCAAAACTCGCAAATAGCGGCATATGCCACCATTGCTATAAATTACTCAACTATCTTGGCGACTACGCCCGCACCAACAGTGCGCCCGCCTTCACGAATTGCAAACCTCAAGCCCTCATCCATCGCAATTGGGGCGATGAGAGTCACTGCCATCTGCACGTTGTCACCTGGCATAACCATTTCTACACCATCCGGTAACTCGCAAGCACCCGTTATATCTGTAGTACGAAAATAAAACTGCGGCCGATAACCGTTAAAGAAAGGCGTATGTCGACCTCCCTCATCTTTGGACAGCACATACACCTCAGCGTCAAATTTGGTATGAGGGCTAATGCTTTTAGGCTTGGCCAACACTTGACCACGCTCGACATCATCTCGCTTTGTACCACGCAAAAGAACACCCACGTTCTCACCAGCACGGCCTTCGTCAAGTAATTTACGAAACATCTCCACACCAGTGCAGGTAGTGACCTGAGTGGCGCGAATACCTACCACTTCTATCTCGTCGCCCACCTTGACAATACCGCGCTCAACACGACCGGTAACAACTGTCCCGCGCCCGGAAATCGAGAACACATCTTCGATCGGCATCAAAAACGCACCATCCACAGCACGCTCAGGCTCAGGAATATACTCATCCAGCGTTTCCACGAGCTTTCTGACCGCAGTGGTTCCAAGCTCACCCTCATCTTCACCATTGAGCGCCATAAGCGCAGAACCAATGACGATAGGTGTGTCATCGCCTGGAAACTCGTATTGATCTAAAAGCTCACGAATCTCCATTTCGACCAATTCAATCAACTCTTCATCGTCGACCATGTCTGCCTTATTAAGAAAGACGACAATGTAGGGAACGCCCACCTGACGCGACAAAAGAATATGCTCGCGGGTTTGCGGCATAGGGCCGTCCGCCGCACTGCACACCAGAATCGCACCATCCATTTGGGCGGCTCCTGTGATCATATTCTTTACGTAATCGGCATGGCCTGGACAATCCACATGCGCATAATGGCGCTTTTCTGAATCGTATTCGACGTGCGAAGTGGCAATAGTAATGCCGCGCTCTCTTTCTTCGGGCGCATTATCAATGCCATCAAAAGCAATTGATTCACCACCCCAAACTTCAGCGCAAACACGAGTGAGCGCCGCAGTAAGAGTTGTCTTACCATGGTCAACATGTCCAATAGTGCCCACATTCACGTGCGGCTTGGAGCGCTCAAACTTTTCTTTTGCCATGTAATTCGGCCTCTTTATCTACAGCAAAGTCATTTGCCACAGAACAAAGACCAGACGCAGATCACTACATCCAGTCAAATAATGGAGCTCATAGGCGGATTTGAACCGCCGACCTCACCCTTACCAAGGGTGTGCTCTACCAACTGAGCTATATGAGCTCAAACCCATCTCTGTCAAATGGAGCGGGTAGCGGGAATCGAACCCGCATCATCAGCTTGGAAGGCTGAGGTTCTACCATTGAACTATACCCGCCTGCCTTCGGCCTATAACCCTACTGGGGTCCGGCCCGATGAGCCTAAGCTCTGGCTTTATTAGCCGCTGACAGAGCTATTAAAAGCTCACAACCATGCGAGCTTTTACCTGTTTGGTGGCAGGGGTGGATTATTCGCAATCACAGATTGCTCACCCTCCGGGTCGATTCACTTCGCTCGCCGCTCAATCTCGCTGCGCGAGATTAGTCGACCACTGATTCTCACCCACCCCAATTGGGGCTCCAACCCGGCACCTGTATTAAAATATCCACAGGCACCTCTCATAATTTGGTGGTGGGGGGTGGATTCGAACCACCGAAGCTTTCGCGTCAGATTTACAGTCTGATCCCTTTGGCCGCTCGGGAACCCCACCAGTTTTTTTAGCCTCGCGCTCTCGCTGCGAGCCTGGCCGCCAATGCGGCTTAAAAAATCAGGCTGAACGCTTTAGCGCACTTTGCCCCATCATCTTTTACTGCAAAATCAAGCAGTTGAATGGAGCTGGCGAGAGGAATTGAACCCCCAACCTACTGATTACAAGTCAGTTGCTCTACCAATTGAGCTACGCCAGCCCAGTCCATTTCGGTTAAATTTGGAGACTATAAAACAGGGCCAAAAACAAGGTTTCTGGAGATCAAAACAAGAATCTATACGCTGTTAAAAAGTTGCCTGCCGAAGTGGAGGCGCGATTCTAGTGAAAGTTCCCCGAGGAAGCAACCTCATTACAAGCTTTTTGTTCAATCGTTATGTCCTTATATTCGTTAGCAATATTTGCCCAATAATCCTCTGTAATGGCACTTAGCACTCGCCCACTAAAGCTGATGAAGTACTGATCATTTTCAACCATATACTGGTAGGTCTGGGTCTGATATCCAAACTGTTCAATTCTGTCTTGCTGGGTACGTGCATTTTCAAGTGTTCTAAATACCCCAAGAGATATGGCATTAACCAAGTCGCCATCGGCAACAACAAAGCTATCCACACCTGACGCCTGCAGTACTCGTAATTCCCGCTGGGCTTGTTGGCCAGAAGCAAATGGCCCTGTGTAGACCATAATAGAGCCTGGGGTTTCTAGGGTTTCGGTCAATAGGGTCGCATTAACACCCAAAGCCCCTATTCGGTCTGCCAGCTCGCGCGCGCGCTGCTCACTGGTAAACGGTCCAGATAAAACGCAAACCTGTTCAAGTTCCTCTTCCTGAACCTCTTCTCTCGCATTTTGCTCCTCGACTACAGGGGGTTCTAACGGTTTAAGCTCCGAATTATCGAGTTCAGATAACAAAATCAACTGATCCCCTCGAACATAAGGCAGCTGGGCAGCCTCGGCTTCCTGATTATCCACGGGATCTTTTCCCATAAAGAAAAGCGCCACGACAACATTGATAACAACGAAAAACGCTACAACAAGTCTTATCATAATTATGTCACTGCAAGAGCCAACCCATCCAGAACCAGATCAGGGCGAATTTCCGCCTTAATATCCAGAAATGGCAGTATTCGTAAGGCGTCTCCGCCAGTACAAACCAATTTAACTTCCTGTCCAACCATGGTTTTAAAGCTGGTCACCCCAGCGCTCACCAGGGCTGACAGACTTAGCAGTCGGCCCTGCCCTATTGCGCTTGAACTGGAAACACCTGGCTGAAGATCATCCGAGTCGTAGTCAAAAGGAATACGAGAAACATCAATCGCTGTTCCCTCCATTAGCGCCTGACACATTAAGCCCCAACCGGGAACAATATAGCCTCCGATATGATTTCGATTTGCATCAACAAAATCCAGAGTGAGCGCAGTACCAAAATCAGCTACAGCTAAAGGTCCGTCAAACTCACTGGCCGCTGCGAGCACTGCCAGCCACCGATCAACACCCAACTGACTCAAATCTTTATAACCGCAGCGCACACCTGCCTGCTCTCTGGAAACTTTGGCAAAACTGACCGGCTTTATGTTCAGGGTCTCAAGCGCATTTATTAACATTCCATCGGCCTGCACACCGGCAACACTTGCCACTCTGGCGGCTATTGAACCTGAAACATCGCGTATGACAGCCTCAAATCCGGGCAACAACTCATCGGGAGTAAAGCGGCCAGAAGAGAGAATTCTACCTTCAGACATCAGCCGCCACTTGTAGCTGCTGTTTCCAACATCGATTTCCAAAAAATGATTACCGGGCATAAGTCAGCGTCTACTGTGAATAGGGGAGGCATTGTATTTCGGCAGTTTAACAAAGTAGGGAATCCTGTCCCGCTACTTCTCACCATTCTCGCTCACATGAACGATCACCTGTCCAATTGATTGGTGTACCCTTTGCGTTCCGTCGATACTGCAATATACCCGGAGCTACTATGATTAATGTCGGCATTGTTGGCTATGGCTTTTCTGCCAGCACGTTTCATATACCTTTTATCCAAACCTCTCCGCAATTTGAGTTGACCGCTATTTGTAGCTCACGACCTGACTCAGTTCATAGAGCCCTACCCAACTTGCCTGTTTTTGAATCCACCCGCGCCATGCTGGACTCAGGGAATATCGATCTAGTGATTATTACGTCAACCAACGAGCACCATTACGAGACAGCCAAACTCTGCCTTGAACAGCAAATACACTGTGTTTTGGAAAAGCCTATGGTTACGAATAGCGCAGAAGCATCCGCTTTGATCGAGCTAACCCAGACCCGTTCCTGCATTTTTTCTGTCTTTCATAATCGTCGCTGGGATGGGGATTTCCTGACAGTACAGTCGTTAATTAAAAACAACACTCTGGGCGAGCTCCGCTATTTCGAATCTCACTTTGACCGCTTCCGCCCCGACGTCCGCCAGCGCTGGAGGGAACTGCCCGGCCCTGGTGCGGGAATATGGTGGGATCTGGGGCCTCATCTGGTTGACCAGGCTCTGGTTTTGTTCGGAATGCCAACAGCCGTTACTGCACGAATTCTGGAATTGCGCGAGGGCGCTCAGGTAGATGACTATTTTCATGTAATGCTGCACTACGAAAATCTGGAAGTCGTTCTCCATAGCAGTCCTTTTTCTGCCGCCCCCAACATTCGCTTTCAACTCCAGGGTGCTTCTGGCAGCTATATTAAATCTGGACTGGACCCACAAGAAGATCAACTCAAGTCAGGTATTTTGCCAACCGACCCCCGCTTTGGATTTGAACAAGAGGATAGCGGCTTCTTTTATGACGGCAGCAGTAAAAATGTAGTAACAACCGCAAAAGGCAGTTATGCAGAATATTTTGCAAAACTGGCGAATGCCATAGAAAACAATGAAGAGCCGCCAGTAACAGTTTATGAAGCAGCAGATGTTATCCGACTCATTGAGCTTGCAGAAAAAAGCAGTAAGTTAGGAGAAAAGGTTTCTCTCACATAAATAGAGGGCCGCATAAGCGGCCCAAAATAAGGGGAGCAAAAAACAAACTAAAACTGATAGCTCAAACCCACCATATAAACCAAAGGATCAATCGCTACATCAGTGGTTAATTCTGCGCCAGTAAAGCTGAACACAGCTTTCGTATCTATATCAATTTTGCGAACAGCTACATTAACTCCCAATTTGTCAGAGAGGCTGTAATCAAATCCAGCGGAGAATGACAGACCAAAGGAATCATCCAGACTTAGGGAACCCGAACCAAGAACGCCTTCCAGTGTTGGGGAAACACTCTCACTAAAAAACTTTGTGTAGTTCAATCCGAGGCCAATATAAGGCTGGAAATCGCTGGAGGCATCCAAGGGAAACCAAAGTGCTGACAATGTAGGAGGAAGGTGTTTGGTCTCACCGGCCGAAACGCGGCCCAAACCCAAAGCTCCGGTTGCAGCCGAGATGTCGTGAGAAAAAGGAGTAGATGCCAGAAGCTCCAGGCCAATTGATTCCTTTCACATATAGCGCAAGGTAATACCCATCTGGGTATCCGAATATACATTGGCGCTGGAATCAGCTATCGGGGAACCATTCAGGCTTAATTCGGTGCTGCTGGCATCGGGATTCACGTTAGCCGCACCAACCAGCATTCCTACTATGCCCCAGACTACTGTCATGACCGTAAACTGTTTCACCACTTTGTAGTTATACACAGTGGTCGAAGTTGCAGATTCACTCATTATTCTGGATCCTTGGTGGGTTAATCCGAGCGGAAAATCAAATTAAAAGCATCTTGCCGCTCATAGACCCCGCCATAATAAATTTATGGCTTTTTAACATCTTGATTTAAGTCAAATCATGCCGAATCTGGTCGACTGTAAAAGCTTTACTACGCCTGATGTAGGTATGCTCGATAACCTAAGGGGCTTTACGTATAATCGCCCGCTGCTTTTTGAACAATGAATACAGTTAATGGAGAGTGAGATCCCTTTGTGGAAGCAACTGACAAACGAGCAGCTATCCGAACCGGCGCACGAGTATCTGTATAAATCTGCGGAAGAAATTTGTGCAGGTACCAGTAGCCAACGCTTTTCGGCGTTATTTTCCATGGCCAGTCGTTATGCCAAACGGACACCGGTTCTCAACCCTAAAATAATAAATGGGGTTTCCCTGGCATTATGGAATCAATTGGAATTGCTGCGCGTCGCTTTGCTGCTATCGCGGCGGGATCTCTCTGATGACCACTTCCAAGCGGATTTTGAAGCGCTATTTCGTTTTGCAGACGAAGGGGAGAGCTGTGCGCTTTATCGTGCAATTTCCCTGTTGCCCGATCCAGCCCGTTTTGTTTGGCGTGCGGGTGAAGGCTGCCGCAGCAATATGCTACCGATATTTAATGCCGTAGCTCTCGACTCGCCCTTTCCGGCAAAGTACTTTGATGACACGGCATGGAACCAGTTAGTCATGAAAGCGGTTTTTGTTGAAACCCAAATTGACCGTATCCAGGGGCTGGATCATCGTTTAAGCCCTGAGCTGACACGAATGGCGCTGGACTTTGCCGCTGAGAGGAAAAGCGCTGGTAGAACCCTGATTTCAGGATTTTGGTTAATTCCCGGCGCCCATCATAAAAATGCCGTATCCGAACTGATAAAAGATCGCTGGGCAGAATCTTCCGATGAGGAGCGAGCTTGCATGGTATTGGCATTGGGGCGAGCCAATTCTATGGATGTATTGCAGGAACTGACCAGCGATAATCATGGCCAGCAAGTTGAATATGCTATTAAGCTGTCTCTAGAGGGTCGAACTAAACAGTCAGATTTGCCATCCTATCTGACAGACGAATAACAACTATCTACAACTCTCCCACGTAGAAAAACAATAGCCGGTAGTATTTTTGAGTTTGCAAGAGACATTTTATGAGATTTTTTGATCCGCACATCCACATGGTAAGTCGTACCACAGACGACTATCAAAACATGGCAGCTGCCGGCATTCGGGCGGTCATTGAGCCAGCTTTTTGGATGGGCCAGCCGCGCACGAATGTAGGAAGCTTTATTGATTACTTTGCAACCCTGGTTGGCTGGGAGCGTTTTCGCGCATCACAATTTGGCATTAATCATTACTGTGCCATTGGCGTGAACTCCAAGGAGGCCAACAATGAAGGGCTGGCTCGTGAAGCCTTGGAAATCCTGCCTGAATTTGCCCTTAAGGAAGGCGTTGTTGCTATTGGCGAAATTGGCTACGACGAAATCACCCCGGCTGAGGAATGGGTATATCAGGAACAGCTCAAGTTCGCTGTAGATCACGACATGGTAGTAATGGTGCACTCACCGCACCGTGACAAAAAAAACGGCATTATTCGCAGTATTGACGTTGCGCGTGAAATGGGTGTGCCCATGCACAAGCTAATTATTGACCACAACAACGAAGAGACCGTACAAAGCGTTTTGGATGCAGGTGCCTGGGCTGCATTCACCATTTACCCCAATACCAAAATGGGCTCCGAACGCATGGTTGAGGTGGTTCGCCAGTACGGCTCCGAAAGAATTATCGTTGATAGCTCGGCCGACTGGGGCGTAAGTGATCCGCTGTCTGTGCCCAAGACCGCCAATTTGATGAAGCAACGCGGTATCGAGGCTGTAGATATAGAACTAACCTGCTGGAAAAATGCACTGGATGCCTATGCGCAATCCGGGCAGATTGATGTCGATGAGCTAATGCGTGATCCGGTGATCGATCAAAGTAAATCCTATAGTGACAACTCTGTGCTGCGTGGCCAAAGTCCACAAATCGACCAGCCTGTCGAAAACTAACCAGGATTTGCATTAGTGTTGCAAATTGATCAAAGCTTCATCATGACCTATGACTACCCGGTCTGTTTTGACCGGGATGTGTTCGCGCCTGAAAACATGCTGTTCGAGGATATCCTCTCTCGTGCCGGCAATGGTCCTCACCGAGTGCTGCCAGTTATTGATTCACAGGTACTGGAAGTTCACACCGACCTATTAGACCGAATTGAGCATTACGCCAACATCCATGGTGACCGTATAGAACTGATAGACCCGCCCCTGATCGTTCGAGGCGGTGAAATTTGCAAGACTGATCCCACCGAGGTTCAAGAGTTTTATTCTCGTACGCAGACAGACAACATCGACCGTCACAGTTTTGTGTTGGTTATAGGTGGAGGCGCAGTAATTGATGCCATTGGTTATGCGGCAGCGACAGCCCACAGAGGTATTCGCCTTATTCGTATGCCAACCACCGTGCTCGGCCAGAATGACGCCGGTATTGGGGTTAAAAATGCCGTCAATTATCGAGGCCGAAAGAATTATTTGGGATGTTTTACCGCGCCCTATGCAGTAATCAACGATTTCGACTTTCTTGAAAGTTTGCCTGATCGTGAGCGCGTGTCAGGCATTGCCGAAGCAGTCAAGGTATCTCTCATCAGGGACGCCGAATTTTTCAATTGGCTGCATTCCCATCGACAGCAATTATCCCGGTTTGAACGCGAGCAAAGTGAATATATGGTTGTTCGCTGCGCCGAGCTACACCTGAAACACATCCGTACCAGTGGCGATCCCTTTGAACAAGGCAGCGCACGCCCCCTGGATTTTGGTCACTGGGGAGCACATCGGCTAGAGGAAATGTCGGATGGCGAACTGCGTCATGGCGAGGCTGTCGCCATTGGGGTCGCCATGGATTCGTTATATTCCTATCTCAACGGAATGATCAGTAAAGAAAGTGTTATTCGCATTCGCGAAACACTGGAGGGTGTCGGGTTTACCTTGACACACCCCGCCCTGGCATCGCTGGACATTTACCGAGCGCTGGAAGATTTTCGCGAGCATCTGGGCGGACAACTCTGTATTACTTTACTCACGGGCGAAGGCTCAGCGATTGAAGTGAGTGACATTGATTTAGAGCTAATGCAAAGTGCTCGCCAGCAAATGCTGGAAGGACAATGGCCGAGCTAACTTACTGCACTAACATCCATGCCGGCGAGAGCTGGAAGGATGTTATGGATAACCTAAACGGCCATGTGCTGGAAGTCAGGCGCCAGTTTGATCCAGATACGCCCTTCCCGCTGGGTTTGCGCATTTCCGGACAGGCGGCGACAGAGCTTGAAGAGTATCCAGAGGCGCTGGAAGAATTTCATCGCTGGTGCCAGGAGCACAACGGCTATTTGCTGACCATCAATGGTTTTCCTTACGGCGTTTTCCACTCCCAGCGCGTAAAAGAGAACGTTTACCTTCCCGACTGGCGAGATTACGAGCGAGTCAAATACAGCAAGTTACTGGGTGATTTGGCAATTAGACTTCAGCCTGATGCGCGCCGCCTATCCATCTCCACGGTTCCTGTCGCCTTCAAAGCGAACTTTGATGCAGCCGACTGGCCGCAGGTGAACGCGCACATCAAGGAAGTCGCCAACCACTATCAGCAACTTCACGAAAAGACTGGCATCAAGCTAATACTGGCCATAGAGCCCGAGCCACTTTGCGTACTGGAAACCACAGCTGAGACCATCAAGTTTTTTGATCAGCTTCGACTCGATGCTTCAATACGTGAATACGTTGGAATATGTTTCGACTGCTGTCACCAGGCCGTGGAATTTGAGCAAGCTGCCGACTGCCTTGAACAAATTCGATTAGCAAAAATCCCGATAGGCAAAGTGCAAGTTTCATCGGCACTCCAAGCCTCTTCCGAGGAATTTTCTCGATTGCTCGAATTTGATGAGTCCGTGTACCTGCATCAGACAGTGGCAAAAGTTGCAAACAGCGAGGAATTACATCGCTTTGCTGACTTACCTGATTTTTCCCATGCACTGGAATCCGGGGAACAATACGACCAGTGTCGGACGCACTTTCATGTGCCAATATTTTTGGAACACCTTGGCAATTGCGGAACCACGCAGCCATTCTTGCGGGACTTCTTGCCGCTTTTGAATGTGGACACTCCGCTGGAAGTTGAAACCTACAGTTTTTCTGTGCTGCCGGCTGACCTGAGATCAAACTCAGTTGCGGGCAACATCATTCGGGAATTACTCTGGGTCAAGGAACTTTTAAAGATCTAAGTCTAACGAGCATCGAGCCCCTAAAATCCCATGAATAGAACGGTTGTTATCAATGTCGTTGGCCTGACCAAAAACCTGCTTGGCGTGCATACGCCCAACATAAACAAGCTTGCCGATAGCGCCATCGGGATCAAGCCCAACACCCCCGCTGTCACCTGCTCCGCCCAGGCGACCTATCTAACCGGAAAGAGTCCGAGCGAGCATGGCATCGTCGCCAATGGCTGGTATTTTCGGGATCAAAACGAAGTCTGGCTATGGCGTCAAAGCAACCAATTAATACAGGCACCCAAAATCTGGGATCTTGCCCGCGAACTCGACCCAGGTTTCACCTGCAGCAATACCTTTTGGTGGTACGCCATGGCCACGGGAGCCGATTACACATTGACTCCCCGACCCCTTTATCTGGCCGATGGTCGCAAAATGCCGGACTGTTACACCTATCCATTGGATCTGCGGGATACCTTAACCAAAAAGCTGGGCACCTTCCCGCTATTCAATTTTTGGGGCCCCGCGACCAGCATCAAGTCCAGTCAGTGGATTGCCGATGCCGCATTACATGTTGAAGAAACCTACAGTCCTTCACTCCAGCTTGTGTACCTTCCTCATCTGGATTATTGCCTGCAGAAACAAGGGCCGAAAGGAGACATTTCCAAAGATTTGCAAGAAATTGACCAGGTGGTCGGCCAACTTATCGATTTCTTCACAACGCGGGGTTGCCAAATAATCCTGCTTTCTGAATACGGTATTGTTCCCGTTTCCAGGCCGGTTCACCCTAACCGGATACTGCGCGAGGCCAACAAGCTATCCATTAAAGTCGATCTCGGCCGCGAGTACCTGGATTTTCACACCTGTCGAGCCTTTGCCCTGAGCGACCATCAAATTGCTCATATTTATATTCAAGCCAAAGAGGATATCGCCGAGATCAAAACACTGTTCCAAAACACGCCAGGTGTTGCAAAGGTTCTGGAAGGTGAGGAGCGCGAAGAGTACGGGCTAAACCATGAACGTTCCGGGGAATTAGTACTGCTCGCTGAGCCAGACAGTTGGTTTACCTACTACTACTGGGAAGATGAAGCTCGAGCTCCGGATTATGCCCATCAAGTAGAGATTCATAAGAAACCAGGGTTTGACCCCTGTGAAATGTTCTTTGACCCAACCCTGCGCTTCCCCAAATTAAAAGTTCTTCGCCGGGTACTGCAAAAGTTATTGGGCTTTCGCTATGTCATGGATGTTATTTCCACCGAGCCCTCGCAAATCAAGGGTTCCCATGGTGTTTACGATGGGACTGTATTTTCGACACCCGTATTGATGAGCACATTTCCCGAATTACTACCTGACAGACAAATAGACTCAACTGAAGTTTGTGGCCTGATTCTGGACCATCTGTTTACCGAACGAACCAGCAACGATTAATCTTATGCGCATCAAAACCCTGTTAACACTTGGCCGTATCAGTAATTTGCCTACCGTATGGATGAATGCCATCGCGGCCATTGCTCTTGCGTCCGTAGCTGCCGGCATAGAGGTTGGTACGCTGCAGGTATTGACCATACTTTTTGGACTGTCCTGTTTATACGCAGGGGGTATGAGTTTTAATGATTATTGCGATCGGCATTGGGATTTAAAAAACCAGCCTTTCCGACCAATTCCGGCAGGCAAGATCAGCGCACAAAAAGTTTTGGTGATGAGCATCGGCCTGTTTATTCTGGGTTTGGCGTTTCTTTTCCAGACGGCGGCTAGCTTCGCTGCCGCCATCGGCTTGCTATCCCTTATCGTCGCTTACGACATTCTGCACAAACAGTTCGCCTCCAGTGTGCTGTTAATGGCATCAACCCGGCTAGGTGTTTATATCGTCGCCGCATTCGCCATTAGCTCATCACCACCCTCTGCTGTTTTTATCCTTGCCTTCATTCAGGCGGCTTACACCCTGGCAGTTACGCTGGTAGCCCGCTATGAAAACAAGCTGGGATTCCGTTTTAGCTATCCTCTTATTCCCTGGTTGCTGGCCGGCATGGGCATTATTGACGGCATCGTGCTGGGCTTTTTACTCTCGCCAATATGGATTTTGGCTGGTGTTGTCACAACGGCACTCACCCGTTTTTTCCAGCTATATGTCAGGGGTGATTAACCAGTGCAGAAATAATTTGGCCTCGACAGATTTTATCTGCCGAGGCCATCTCAGGTACTCAATTTCCTTCTAAACCTGTTGCTACTTAAGCAATCCACGAGATGCCAGATTCTTGATAAATTCACCAAGGCCGAAAGTCCATGGGGGCGCTTCCGCAGAGGTTGTTACCTGATTGGCAAGAATGCCAAGTTTTTCTGTTGAAATTTGAACTAAGTCGCCCACCTCATGGGTAAAGCCACGACCCTCTGTACCCCGGTCCTGGGTTGGTGCAAACAGGGTACCCAAAAAGATAACAAAGCCATCTGGGTATTGGTGCTCACTTAACGCCTGGCCAACCAGATTCAGTGGGTCACGACTGATTTCGGCCATGGAGCTTTCGCCTTCCATACGGAAACCGTCAGTGCCGGTAACTTCAAGTTTTACAATCGCCTGGCGAATGTCATCCATGGTAAAAGTGTCATCGAACATCCGGATGAATGGCCCAAGGCTACAAGAGGCATTGTTGTCTTTGGCTTTACCCAGGAGCAGCGCACTTCGTCCTTCAATATCTCTCAAATTGACGTCATTACCCAAGACTGCGCCAACAGGCTCTCCCTGACCGTTACAGACAATGGCAACTTCCGGTTCCGGGTTGTTCCAATTTGAGTCAGATCGCACACCGATGTAGTCGCCCCAGCCAACCGAGGAAAGTGCAGGTCCTTTGGTAAAAATTTCAGCATAAGGCCCAATAGCGACTTCCAGATACTGCGACCAAAGACCTTCAGCAATGAGTATTTCTTTTAAGGCCTCTGCTTCCGATGAACCTGGGACAACAGCACGGATTTCTGTACCAATCTTTTCTTGTAACAGGTTTCTGATTTCGTGAGCCTTCTCGGCATCGCCACGTGCTCGCTCTTCGATCACACGCTCTACGGCTGACGTAGCAAAGGTAACTCCAGACGCTTTGATAACCTGGAGGTCTATCGGCGCCAACAATTTCGGTGAAGTTTGCTGCTCCCAGGAATGCTTGATATCCAGATCCTGGAAAACGCCCTTGTCATCGCCGGAGATGTCTCCGCCCCAGGATTGAAGCAACGCTGAAACCGTTGGTGCAGAATTGGATACATCGATAACCCGACCGCCACGAATCACGACAGGGGTTGGCCCCTGACCAAAATCGAGACGTCCTACCAGAGTAGCCTCTTGCCAATCTTTCGGTAGTGATTCAAGGATAGATGGTGCAGCGTTCATATTCATTTTAAAGTGGTGTCCCTCATTTGGCTTTTCATAAGCAGAATTTCATTTTTATAAGCAGCATTATGCTTTAAATGCATGTACATTATATCTAATATCTATGCTCGCTAGAGTGCGAGAGCATTCAAACTTATAAAAAAATCACAGAAACCGGGGGAACTTATGTCTGACTCTATCTCACGAAGGAACTTTATCGCGGGAACGGTAGCGGCTGGAGCCGCATCTATGGTGGGCGCTGCAAACGCCCAGGAAACACATACAGTCAATCGAAAATTGCGTATCGGGGTTATCGGTGTCTCCAGACAGTCATTTATGACTTATAGCTGGTCTGACATTATCGAAGCGACCAAGCCAGGGTCACCACGGGGGAATTTCGGAATGCCTTTCTTGGGTATGGAGCTAACCCATGTTTGGGACCCTGACGCAGAAGCGGCAAGAAATTTTGCCGAACGATTGGATATGGTCCACGTTAAGAATTTTGACGACATGCTGGGACATATCGATGGGCTGATCTTCGCCGGGATGATAGATACTCCTTACATGAAAACACTTGCCAAACCCTATCTGGAAGCAGGTGTCCCAACTTATCTGACCCGCCCATTTGCCTATTCTCTTCGCGATATCGACGAAATTCTTGAGTCCGCCGCCAAAGGTGGTGCCCCTATCATTGCTACCGCCAAGTATGAGCATTACCGGGAAATTTCCGCCCTGAGAAACAAGCTGCCAAATGTTGGAACCATTCGATCAGTGCAAGCCGTAGGCAACACCGTCGATTTCCCGATGCACTTCCACATCCAGTTTATGATGCTGAAGATTCTTGGTTATGACGTGGACGAGGTTTCACTGTTTTATGATCACGAAACACGTGCAAACTATGTGCATGAGACTTACCTGTATCCGGGCAATGGCGATGATCAACAACCATTCGTCTGTACCATCGACGGTTCCAGAATCCCAGACTCATTCCATATCAATGTTTATGGGGATAAGGGCAACGCGAGCGTCAGCATGGAACGCGGCTACGATACCTGGCAGGAAGATCTGCTTCACAGGTATGCTCCGCAGGTTATGGACATGCAGAAAACGTTCTACAACAAAGAGAATTTTGAACCTTACGACATTGTCCGCAAGAAAACCGAGATTTACCTGACCGCTTTCTACTCCAGACTGGAGCGTGGTGGCGCACCGGTAAAAGTAGGTACCGTACCGGCTGACTGGCGAGTTCAAACACCTAACATTGATACCAATGCCACGATAGACGTCTAACAAATAGCGTCCACAAAAAAGGGTAGACATCTCGTCTACCCTTTTTTTTAGCCGTTAAATGCGGCTACCTAAGCATAACTAAATTCAGCAAAACCTTAACTGTAGATAGTCACACCAAGGCGTTGCGCTGTCTCTTCAATGAACTGTTTCCCCATGGGGTACTGATCCGGACCTTCATAGTTACCCCGATTAAGAAATTCCATCATCAACGGACGAGGAGATTCCAAACGGCTTAGGTGGGTAAGGTAAACTTCGTAGTCCATTTCACCCTGCCCCGGAACAACCCACTCCATACCGGGCAGCATTCCTGACCAGCGAATATCCTTGGCATGGGCATACATGATGTCTTCACCAAGCATTTCAAAACACTGATTTATCAGTTCCGTGTTGCGGAAAAGCGTGCTGGCATTCACCATGTTGGTCGGATCCAGAGTCACCTTTATGCGCTCACTTCCAACATCTTCACGTAACTGCAGATGTGCGGCCGGCGAATTCATGTTGTTATTATTAATCGCTTCTACGGCCAGATTAACATTACTGCCGGCCGAATCTGCTATAACCTGTTTCAGGGCATCAACCGCCATCTGCCATGTTTCAGTCGTCCAGTTTCTGGGATCAGCATCATTGGGCTTGCCATAGGCACGACTGCCCGTATGAATCAGGACAAAATCCATACCCATTTGCTCTGCCATCTCAATGGCCGTCAAATAATCGCGATGAACACGTGCGCGAATATGCGGATCAGGATGAATGATGTTCTCCCAAACATGGACGGTATAAAACCAAAGATCCTGCCTGTCGAGCTCCGCCCTAAGCTCACGAGCCCCTGAGTCGGACATCAGACTCCAGGTGGCATAACGCGCTTCAGCTGCCGTGAAACCATTCGCCCTGATTTGCCCAACTTGTTCGACAGGATTGGCTCCATTTGTGTTACTGAGACGGTCACCCGCACTACACAAACGGATAGGGGATGAACCCGGCGTAAGATTGCGTGTGACATCAGCGGGTGGACTCCACTGGGTCAAGTGGCCTCCCTCAACAAAGGGTAATGACCACGAATGGGCCGTAGACGCTACCGCTCCTGCCATCAGGCCCGTTGAGCCTGCAGCCAGAAGCTTTCTGCGAGATATATTCTTGCTCATTTCATTCCCCTGTACTTTATATATCAGCTGTAAATAGTTACGCCCAGACGAGCAGCTGTCTCTTCAATGAAGTGCTTGGCCTGTACATACTGGTCAGCGCCTTTGTAGCCTCGACCGCGGTTGAGGAACTCCATCATCAGTGGACGTGTATATTCCATGCGGCTGAGGTGTGTTAAATAGACTTCATAGTCCATTTCACCCTGTCCTGGAATTACCCATTCCATCCCAGGCAACATGCCACTCCACTTAATATCCTTGGCGTGGGCATACAAAATATCTTCGCCCAGCGTTTCGAAACATTCATTGAGCAGTTCGGTACTGCGGAAAAGCGTGCTGGCATTCACCATGTTGGTCGGGTCGAGCGTTACCTTCAGGCGCTCATCTCCCACGTCTTCTCTCAGCTGCGCATGCGCCGCTGGTGAATTCAGGTGGTTTGAGTTAATCGCCTCTGCGGCCAGCTGGACCCTGCTGCCTGCCGTGTCTGCCAAGACCTGCTTAAGGGCATCAACGGTCATCTGCCAGGTTTCACTGGTCCAGTTGCGGGGATCGGCATAGCTGGGCTTGCCGTAACCACGACTGCCACTGTGGACAAGGATGAAATCAATATCCATCTGTTCCGCCATTTCAATCGCCGCCAGATAATTGCGGTGTGTCTGGGCACGGATTTCTGGATCCGGATGAATAATGTTGTCCCAAACATGAACGTTGTAGAACCAAAGATCCTGCCGTCGCAGCTCTTCTTTGAGTTCGCGAGCTTCCGAGTCTGTCATCAGACGCCAGTTGCTAAAAAATGTCTCAGCCGCGGTGTAACCCTTGCTTCGAATATATGAAACTTGTTCTACTGGGTTATTCCCGTTTGTATTGCTCAGTTGGTAACCGGCACTACTCAGGCGAATGGGTGTGGATCCGGGAGTCAGATTACGCGTGACATCGGCAGGCGGACTCCACTGAGTCAAGTGATCGCCGCCAACAAATGGCAATGACCAGGAATGAGCACTTGAAGCAGCGGCTCCGGCCATCAAGCCAGTGGTTCCGGCAGCTAAAAGTTTTCTACGAGATATTTTCTTATTCAATTTAGGTCCCCCTCACTATTTATTTTTAACCTAGGTTAGCAAGAATGCCTCATCACATAAGTGTAGACAATTAAAAATATATAATATGCAATGCGCGCTGCATGAATTGCTCCTCTTATGGGCTTTTCTGCTCACTAATAATTAGCTGGACCAGCTTACCCAGCTAACAAAGTATCTCGTTCCAGCGAGCTATGTTTCTCGTTATTGACGACTGCATTCGCCGCTTATATCTCTCATTAATAAAAATCCAAATAACCTATAAATGCTGGCATTAATTTTTTCACTCATACTGGTTATTAGCGCACTGGCTTTGGGCTACAGCCTTCGTCGGCTTTGTATTTCAGGACGAATACATTTACCCATTGAAATCGCTATCCTCAGGATAACCCTGCAGAAGTTCGCACTCTTGTGCTTTATGCCAATCGCCCTGGTTGGCGCATTCTGGATCGTTTCTTTCAATGATATACGCGTAGCATGGCTTCCAATAGTTGGCTTGGCGGCACTTCTATCAGGCGGGTGTATTGCATTTGTTTTTGCCAAACTATTTGGAATGGGTCGTGAACAAACCGGGGTTATGTTTACCAGTGGTTTAATCACGAATCTTGGGGCCCTTGGATCACTTTTTAGTTTTATGTTTCTGGGAGAGGCAGGGTTTGCTCTGGTCGCCCTATACAAGATGCTGGAAGAGCTCAGCTACTACATGATTGGGTTCCCGGTAGCTCGATACTTTGGCCACGGTGGTATCGATGAACGAATAACACCTAAACAACGTCTGACGGGTGTTTTTAAAGATCCCTTTGTTATTGTTGTTTTCACTTCTGTGACCATTGGCTTTGCCCTGAATATAGCCGGTGTATCCAGACCAGATCTCATAGAAACCCTGATCGCCGTGATAGTTCCTGCCGGGACATTCCTGATGATTTTTTCCATTGGTCTGGGCATGCGCTTTTCCAGCGTAGGAAAATTCCTAAAGCCCTGTATGGCTATATGTGCAACAAAGTTCGTCTTTGTACCACTTATCGCCTGTACCCTGGCGTATTTGCTTAACCTACACGAGATTGCCGATGGCTTGCCGTTTATGGTGGTCGTAATCTGTAGCACCATGCCATTAGGTTTTAACGCATTGGTAGCAGCATCTATTTTTAAACTGGATCTGGAACTGGCCAACAGCTTGTGGCTGATTTCCACTGGCTTACTACTGCTCGTTATTCCCTGGCTTTACTTTGCCCTTCAATACTTACAATTAGTTTTGTCCTAATAAACAGAATGCCTCTTATGTGGCATCCGTTTTAATTTTCATAATCTTGAATCCAAAGGCATATCTTGGGTCGTCTAAATAAAAAAGCGCTAAACATAAATATTTAGGAACCTGCACTCATGACTCGACTCTTCAAATATTATTTGCCCAGTTTTCTGCTGGTGTTTTCCTTTGTATTGATTTCTCCTGTGCACGCCCAAAGCACCCCGCAGTCCGATGAAAACACCGATTCGACATCTTCTTTAGACCTGCTTTCATTAGCAGAACAAATTGATAGTTTGATCCGGGAATATCACTACAACCCGTCTGAACTTGAGGGAGATGGTTATAACTCACAGGTAGAGAAAATCGAGCAAATAGCCTCAGCTGCTGAGTCTACAGATGACTTTATGCATGCATTTAATGAGTCCTGGCAACAGGGCCCTTTCTCACACGTTCGAATGGCGCAAGGACAACAAACAGCCGATGAGTTGGCTACCTTTCTTGATGGCATGGATGTTGGTGGGAACGGGATACAACTTAAATTCAATGACGATATCGCCACCCTCACAGTCAACACTATGATGGGACAAGATACCATTGAACAAATCTTTGATGCCTATCGCCAGCTGCAGGAACAACAAAGCATTTTTTTAATCATTGATTTACGAAACAATAATGGCGGGGCCTTTGCTATTAGGCCGCTGGTAGGCCATCTGATCGATGCGCCCACTGAAGGCAGTTTTTTTGTTTCGCAAAAATGGTTTGCATCGAGGGATACACTTCCTTCGAAAAAAGACGTAGCCGACACGGCTCCCTGGGATGGCTGGTCAATTAAAGCTTTTTGGCAGGATGTTCAAGATCAGGGGCTAATGCGAATGCAGTACCAACCGCTAACCCCGCATTTTAATGGTCGCGTTTTTGTATTGATAAGTGGCCAGACGTTTAGTGCAGCCGAAATTGCAGTCAGCGCATTAAAAGGCCTGCCTAATGTCACTCTGATCGGTGAGCGAACTGCCGGCGAAGTGCTATCTCAAAAAGTCTATGATCTTGCGCCGGGCTACCAGCTCTTTCTTCCCATCGCCGACTATTACTCACCGCAGAGTCTGCGAATTGAAGGAAATGGGATCCCTGCTGATATCGAAGCCAGGCCTGAAATGGCAATGGATTTAGCCCTTGGGATTATTGATGAGTACAAAGCGGCTGAAAGCCCGCGCTAACCATTTTCTGATTAACACGGTCAAGACCGCTTCTGAAATCAGGGACGAAGGATAACCTTGCCCACTGTTTGGCGCGTTTCAAGTGCCCGGTGGGCTTCCTCTGCCTGGGCAAGTGGGAATTCAGCACCAATACGAACACTGAGGTCACCGCCAGCGATCCAGTTAAACAGATCCTCTGTTCTCGCGAGCAACTCACTGCGATCTTGCACGTAATGGGCCATCGTCGGACGAGTCAGGAAAACAGACCCTTTCTCCGCAAGTTTCAGTGGTGGAATCTCAGGCACAGGGCCGGACGCATTCCCGAAGGTCACCATCATTCCCCGCGGCCTTAACAAATCCAAACTGTCGTTAAAAGTTGCCGCGCCCACGCCGTCATAAACAACATGAAGCGAGTTCTCGCCCAGCAATCCCTCAACAGCTTCCTTGAAATTATTTTCCCGGTAAAGAATCACATCATCTGCACCAGCTGCCCGGCTAAGTTCGGCCTTCTCCTCAGAACCCACTGTGGTAATAACATGGGCACCTTTGAGTTTGGCGATTTGGGTAAGTAACAGCCCCACTCCTCCAGATCCTGCATGAATCAGGCAATTGTCGCCTGCTTTAATTTTGTATGTATCTGTTGCCAGATAATGCGCCGTAATTCCCTGCAGCAGTACAGCGGCTACAACATCTGTTTTTAATTCGGCGGGGATAGGAATCGCTTTGTCAGAGGGAAGACAATGGTGCTCCGCATAGGAGCCAAGGACACTTACCCAGCCCACACGCTGACCAATTTCAAAATCAGAGACCCCTTCTCCCAGCCCGATTATTGTGCCCGCGCCTTCAAGACCTGGAATAAATGGACAGCTCTGAGGATATAAACCGCTGCGATGATAAGTGTCTATAAAATTAAGGCCCGCGGCCTCTACGTCAACTTGAATCTCACCGGCAGCGGGAGTTGGCTCTTCTACTTCTTCAAAAAGTAATTTCTCTGGCCCTCCTACTTCATGTACAACAATGGCTTTCATTACATAAATCTCCTAATGAAATTAACGAGTATCGGCAAACTGGTATAACGAATAAAAAGCGTTAAGTGACGGGGACTGCTCCCCAAACAATCCTTCCGCCAATGTAATTTGGTAAACCCTAGCGGTTTGCTGTGGATGTACTTCATTTTGTTCAGTATTCGCGAGCTCTAGCAATAGCGTTTGCCCTCCATCCCGAACGCTGACGTGCACTTCCTCGTCTCGCCTGTCCAGCTCAGGGGAACCGTAATCAGGGGTATCGCTATAAACCCAGGAGCGTATTTGTACCGATTGATCTACATCTTGGCCAGGACCAAGAACAGGCTGTGTAAGAGTTACTTTAAAGCCATCGTCGGTAACAGCCACCGATTGGATGGCAGCTGCAACCGTTTCCCCATCGTAGCGGATATGCTGGAGTGCTGCTACATGCCCACCCTTGGCCTGCCAACCTCGACCTGTCTGCCCCAACAATAAACTGCCATCGGGTAAAAACAGGCCGCGCATTACGCCAGATTCCAGACCGGAAATAAACGGAATAACTGCACCCTGTTTCTGACCATTCACCTCTTCTGTCACAACACGAAGAAGGTTCGACTGGGTCTGATCACCTACTAATATCTGGTTGCTAAAAGGACCAAATTTACCTTCGGTTGTATCCCAGACAGGGTGGCCGGGGGCATTAGCCACAATATTGTGAGGAAAAAGAACGACTGCCTGCTCACGAGCCCCGGCCATTCTTTCCCACTTTATATCAGCAGAATCGGGCGTCTTGCCTGGAAGATCAACCAGGCTGCTGGGATGCCCGTAAAATTTATCTTGGTCGAGAATAAAAAGTTTTGATGTGCCAACAAATTCACCCTGGTTTTCGGTATACCAGAGCAGGTGGTCCGGGCCGAGCGCCAATCCTGCAGGGCTGCGCATCCCATTGGCATATAAGCTGTACTCTCCCTCGGGGGTTACCCGTATATTCCAGCCGCTGTAACCACCCTGACTCCCCATGAACATACCTTTTGCTTTGTAAATAGCTTCATCGGCATGAGCAAGGTTTAGGCTAATGTGGTAAGCACCATCTGCCGCCAGAACCGGCCCGTGTAAGTAGGTATGGTAGTTACCGTGATAGCTGTGAGCATCAAACAATGTGTCAAACTTATCCCCCATACCGTCCCCATCCGTGTCGGTAATTCGGGTCAACTCAGCCTTTTGCCCAACTACGAGTTGAAGGCCGTGCCGATCTTCAATATGGACACCCAGACTGTCAAACAGACCTTCGGCGAACAATTGCCATTGGCCGTCTTTAATACGCCATATACCTGCTGAGCGAGTCGCTACCACTATCGTGCCGTCTTCAGCTAGCGCAAGCCCCAACGCCTCAAACAACTGGTCACGCCCGTAGTTATCCTGAGGTGGCAGATAGTTTTCAATACTGTAGCCCGCTGGCAGGTCAGCAACAGCATCGACTTGTTTAAGTGGCTGACTGAAATGATTGAAGTCCGTGTCATCGGGTCGCCAGACATCCCCCGCCAGAGCCATATTTGCTCTCAATCGAACGTCGTCGCTACCTGAAGGCAATTCCCAAACGCCATCTCTTAGCCGACCAGCGGATATATCCACATCAGCAAGGACAGACTGATTTACCGTGAATTGTTGCGTCTCCGCGCGTTCACCCTTGACATTGAAGGTCACTGACCCGGAATTCGTGATATCCATTGCAACCAAAAGATTGTTATTACCCACCCGGTAACGAAACACTGGCGCTTCTTGGTTGTTGCCAGTAGAGCGATCATACCCAAAAAACTGTGCATTCTGTTCAGCAATCAACTGGGCTTGGTCTTTTGTCGACCAAAGAGACTTTTCTATGGTTTCCACATCCCCAAAAACAGACTCTTTAAACGAAAAATTAACCAGCTCGCCTTTAGTATTTAAGGGAGCAAAGAGTACTCCGCTATCCCCCAAATCGATTTCACGACTTTCAAAGCCTGTTTTTATTCCGCCCCCGCCACGGTTGGTCAGTTCGCCACTCATGTCCAAAAAACCACCCTGCCATACTTTGGCAATTCCCAAAACGCGAGGGTCAAAGCTGTAATTCACGCCGTTAGGCAAACCGACATGAATTGCGCGTGCAGACACTCCTTCCATAGGACCTCGCTGCAAACGCACACGGTCTGTCACAAGAAACTGCAAATCATCCCGCAAAGGATCATATTTCTCTGGCCCTGAAGCTTCCACTAATTTGATTACCGGCCCCTGGTCCCAAACAGGGTTGAGTGTTTGCAGGTAATAGCCAATGGCATCAAGCTGCTGATCAGGTAGGGTTTGCCTCATATAGGGAGGCATAATCGGCATAAATGCCTCACCCTGATTATTTCCCGCTTCATGAATAGCCAGCTCAGAACCTGGACTTCTGACGCTTCGCTCTAAATAGCTAAAGTCGGCCTTGACGGTAAATCGATGATTCTCTGAAGCTTCAACAATTTGTCTCTCTCGAGCGGTTCTTTTAAACAAACCAAACAGGTTTGGTCCGGTTTTTGTGCTCGTATCATTAACAGTCACGGCATGACATTCGCTACAACCAAAAGATTGAAAAGCATTTTTCCCAATTGAGACGAAGTCGACCAGATTGCCCTCATTTGTTTCAGCACCACTGGACTCAGGCAGACTTACATTGGAAAAATCAGCAGGATGGATATCAAGAGTGCGCACTGCCAGTTGACCGCCTCTCACACGAATCAGGGTTGGCCCTCGACTTGTCTCCCATGCATTCAATGGGTCAGCAGTAAAATTGGCTAACAGTGTGTTTCTCTGGACAGTTTCACCATTGAGTTCAGCTTCAAGAATCATCGCATTGGCGACTTTATTTGATGCCTCATCGTAACGAGGCGCGCGAAACTTGATTCGAAGGATTTGCCACTGGCCTGGGACTTGTTCAACCTCTTTTAAAGGTGCAATACCCGACACTTCAAGCATGCGTGCCTGGACTCCCCCTGCATCTGTATAGGTGAGGCCTTCTGCCTGATCCGCATCCACCAGGGAAAGTTCATAGCGTCCCTGCAGATATATTCCTGCTTTGGTATCAGGTGTAGCCAGATACTCTATAGTGATTACACTATCGCCCAGCGGAATATTTGATTCGACGGACTCACCGGAAGAGAGCAGTAATTGATTGCCCTCTCCCCTGGAAACCAAAGAACCTTCATTGTATTCCACTGAGCCGAATGTCAATGATTGGCCGCCTTGCAAATAGGCTGAAAGATCATTGGACAGAGTCGCGGAGACTGCTGTGAGACTGATACCAAACATCAGCGCACAACCCAACATACGCAGGGAATTAGTCATATGCAGGGCTACTTTATCAATCAAGTCCGGCAAGTTTTAAAGTTCACGAATCCAGATGTTGCGAAATCTGGAAGGGTTCCCGTGATCCTGCAAACTAAGCGGAGCACAACCGTGAGCTTCATAGGGAGGATAACCAATCCAGGCAGTCGGACCCTGAATCTCAACATGGTTTTGCACCAAAACCCCATTGTGCAACACGGTGATATACGCAGGCTGTTCAAGCTCGCCAGATTGATCAAATCGTGGAGCGGAATAAATAATGTCATATGTATTCCACTGATCCAGTGGACTGGTCGCGTTCACTAAAGGAATGTGTTGCTTGTATATGGAAGCTGCCTGACCATTGGAATAGGTTTCTCCCGCATAGGAATCAAGTACCTGAACCTCATAGAGCTCCTGTAAAAACACGCCACTGTTACCCCTCCCCTGACCTTCAGGGCCTTCCATGTCACTTTCGGCAGGCGGCTGCCACTCAATGTGCAGTTGAACGTCACAAAACGATTGTCTGGTACGTATATCACCTGTTCCCGATGCAGTGACCAGCATATCTCCACTGATTTCCCAGGGTGCCGCCGATCCGTCTCTCACCGACTCCCATGCCGAGAGATCCGTTCCATCAAACAATACAATGGCATCCGAAGGGATGCCGTGATCGTCTATACTGACCCTAGCAGGAACCGGCTCCCATACCTCAGTTTTTTGCGCTTGCTGCCAAGGCTCAAGTTCCTCAGCGAATACGGAAATGGCGTTTGTGGCGAACCAGATAAATGCCACGATAAATGCTGATCCCCTCATGGGCTTTTACCTCTATTCTATTTTTATTACCAAGTAAGTTCACTATACCAAGATAAAGTCAATTTGACCTTAAGGACTTCAAAGGCCCTGACAATTTGTTTATCAGCCATAAATCAGTGTTGAAGAGCACTATTGATGTTCCCAAAAATAAAAACCCGGAGTTACCTTTGATAATCCCCGGGTCTGGCTGACACATGCTTTCAATGCTTATGGAGCGACAATACGCCTAATAATGCCATCGTACTTATTCAGGAGATAAACCTGATTATCTGCTCCTGAAGCAAAGCGTAAATCCATACGGGGTGGCGGCTCAAGACCTTGTTCTACACGAGCTTCCTGCACAATTTGCAAAAGCGTTTTTGCTTCACCACTGCCATCATCAAAGAGCACTCGACGATTTTCTGACTGGCCGTTATACAAATGTTGCTTGTCTGCGGGTACGGCAAACACTTCGCCAGAGACAAGGTCGCCAAAGAGAATGTAGCCTTCCAGTTCAGTAATACCGCTATCCCTGACAACAGCAAGCCCAGTAACTGCTGTGCCCGATGCGCCCGTGTGGCCCAGCGGATCCCTGTGATCGTACTCAGCAATCGGGTAACGAATGGATGGATCACTTCGAACCTGCGTATCATCCACACCATCTAATATATTGCGCCAGGACTTTCCTTCCGGATTGCCGGGAAAGGCGAAACTGCCTTCCCAGTGGTTCCAGCCCAGATTATCCCCAGCGGTCACCAAATTGATTTCTTCCACCGCTGCCTGACCTAAATCAGTGACGATCAACGCACCTGTTTCACTGTCCCAGGCGAACTGTTGCAGATTGCGCAGGCCATAGGCATAAATTTCCGGCAACGCATTAGTCTCGCCGATAAAAGGATTATTCGCAGGAATGCCGTAATTCCCATTCGCACTGTTATCTCCCAGAGGATCAATTAACAGTATTTTTCCATGGGGAAGGCTTAGGTTCTGAGAGGCATTATACTGATCACCGGCACCGCCACCGTCGCCGACAGCAAGGTAAAGCAGGCCATAATCATAGTCACCAGTAGATACCAAAGGATTAAATGCCATCGCACTGGCGTTGTGATTAGGGAATGGTTGCTCGATGCGCAAAACTTCCCTGGGCATACCCCCATCATACTGGGCTGAATGAACGTCATTCGCCGTCCATTCAAACAAAACAGAGTGATGTGAAGGTTCAGCAGCAGCACTTGGATAGTCCGCTACAGAATCCCCAATACTGGCATCCATCCAAGTATAGAGCTTGCCATAACCAGGTTCCCCCTCTTGTGAGAAGTCAGGATGTAATGCGACTGAATGCAGTCCTACCTCGCGCCATGACTCGCCAAAACCCGTGCCCCACTTTGGATCAGCCACCTCAAGATATGTGGTAGCCGAACCAGTGGAATCTACGCGATAAAGCATCCCACTCATATCGTTGACGATCAGATTATCTGTGCCTGGCTCAGAGATAACATTTTTCATCTGCGCTGGTTTGTCTGCATAATTTGGCAGTGCGGCAAACTCTTCAACCCCAACAACGATAACCTCCTGAGCATTAGGCTCAGGATAAGGGTCTCTTGTCTCAGCTAAAAGAGAGATAGAAAAGCTCAACATAACCCAAAAAATAGCAAAATATTTCACATTGCCCCCTTGTATCGTGAAAACTTCTATCGGGTAGAGAATTTGTTGTTTTTAGTATATATCAAATAAATGACAACAAACTTGACCAGCGTTTGTGACACGACCTAGAGAAAATTTTTGGGTGCGAAAGCCTGTTCCATAGTCAAGCGAGCATTTTGGGAATGACCAAGCCATAGGATGACTAAATAAAAAAGCCCGGGGATTTGATAATCCCCGGGCCCCTGACTGATTAATACTACAAATAGTTAGGGAGAGACAAGACGCCGAATAATACCGTCGTATTTATTCAGGATATAAACTTGGTTATCTGCCCCTGAGCCAAAACGTAAATCCATGCGAAACGGTGGCTCTAGGCCTCGTTCACTGTATTCCTCCTGCACCATTTGCAGGAGTGTTTTTGCTTCACCGCTACCATCGTCAAAGAGTACTCGACGATTTTCAGACTGGCCGTTGTACAAATTTTGTTTATCGGCAGGCACCGCAAACATCTCGCCAGTAAGAAGTTCGCCGAAGAGAATATAGTTTTCTACCTCAGCAACCCCACTATCTCTGACAACAGCTAAGCCAGATACTGCTGAGGCACGAAGCAGCAGAGGATCAATGTGATCATATTCAGCGATGGGGTAACGAATGCTGGGGTCACTGCGAATCTGTGTTTCATCAACACCTTCAGCATTGCTAATGAAAGCAAAGCTTCCTTCCCAGTCGTTCCAGCCGTGGTTTTTCCCAGCGGTCACCAGGCTAATTTTTTCTATGGTTGACTGACCAATATCAGAGACGATCAAAGCACCCGTTTCAGAGTCCCATTCAAATTGCTGTGGATTACGAAAACCATACGCATAAATTTCTGGTATCGCATCAGCAACACCAACAAATGGATTATTGGAAGGAACTCCATAATTACCATTAGCGCTGTTATCTCCAAGAGGATCAATTAAAAGTATTTTTCCCTGGGGCAGACTAAGATTGCCAGCGGCATCAAGAGGATCGTCGGCAGCCCCGCCATCACCTAGAGCGATGTAAAGCAAGCCGTAATCATCGTCGCCAGGTGACGCCAAGGGATTGAATGCTGTTGGCCCACCATTATGGTTTTGGAAAGGCTGCTCTATGCGCAATAGCTCTCTGGGCGAGCCACCATCGTATTGGGCTGAATCAACATCTTTCGCAGTCCATTCAAGTAAAACGGAGTGGTGATGAGGTTCGTCTGCGGCAGTGGGATAGTCAGCTTCAAAGTCGCCACTATTCGCATCAATCCAAGTGTACAGCTTGCCATAACCAGGCTTTCCTTCCTGTGAGAACTCGGGATGTAAAGCAATTCCCTGAACACCTTCTTCGCGCCATGGCTGGTGCATACTCGCCGACCATTTAGAGTCGGCTATCTCGAGGTACTCAGTGACTGAACCACTGGAATCCACTCGATAAAGCATGCCACTCATATCGTTGACGATCAGATTATCTGTGCCTGGCTCAGAGGCGAAATTTTTCATCTGAGCTGGCTTGTCAGCATAATCTGGCAAGGTTGCAAATTCTTCGATACCGACAACAATCACCTCTTGGTCTTGGGTGTTAGGTGTCGGAAAAGGATCTCTGGTATCGGCCATTAGAGCTACTGGAAAGCTCAACATAACCCAAAAAATAGCAAAATATTTCACATTACCCCCTTGTGTAATGAATACTTCTTTCGGATATAAGATTTTTGTCTTGTATAGACGAAAATTACTGTCTTTAGTATACAACAAATATATCTACAAAAAGTTTTGCTGAGATAAAACTCCAGAAGAACCAGTTAGTTAAGCAGAATCTAGCCGGCTTTTTTACAAAAATTAACAAGCAGTGAGCAGAGATTTACTGCAGAGAATAAAAAAACCCCAGCCGCAAGCGACTGGGGTTTTGTATTAAAAGCCTGACGATGACCTACTCTCACATGGGAACTCCCACACTACCATCGGCGATGCGCTGTTTCACTTCTGAGTTCGGAATGGAGTCAGGTGGGTCCAACGCTCTATTATCGTCAAGCAAACTGGTTCAGATTGCTGCTCTCAATATCGAAATAAAGGAACAACTCTCCAGAAAGCTTAAAAAGTGAATAACTGTAAAAAATCAAGTAAATGTCTCTAACATCAAAATATCAATCGGCATTCGTAAAGCACAATCGCACATTATATGGTCAAGCCTCACGGGCAATTAGTACTAGTTAGCTCAATGCATTACTGCACTTCCACATCTAGCCTATCAACGTCGTAGTCTTCAACGGCCCTTTAGGGAACTCAAGGTTCCAGAGAGATCTCATCTTGGAAGAGGCTTCCCGCTTAGATGCTTTCAGCGGTTATCCTGTCCGAACATAGCTACCGGGCAATGCCACTGGCGTGACAACCCGAACACCAGAGGTTCGTCCACTCCGGTCCTCTCGTACTAGGAGCAGCTTTCCTCAA
>Ga0255765_1001457_pt1 | contig 29122 bp, 20 predicted proteins | sample 041ome_8_FD_179965 | JGI IMG/M metagenome (GOLD analysis project Ga0255765, IMG submission 179965) | Coastal salt marsh microbial communities from the Groves Creek Marsh, Skidaway Island, Georgia - 041407BS metaG (version 2) | ecosystem: Environmental > Aquatic > Marine > Intertidal zone > Salt...
CCGAAGTTTTCAATTGGTAAATATAGGTACCGCTTGATAGCGATTGTGCATCGAAGGTAATTTGATGAACCCCCGCACTCATTTGTTGATTTAGCAGTTCGGCTACCTTTTGGCCCGATACATTATATATACTCAGCTCTACATGTTCACTAGCGGGTAATGCAAAACTTATTTGAGTACTCGGGTTAAAAGGGTTGGGGTAGTTCTGGTACAATACGATTTCACTTGGTTGATCACCATACCACTCTGTGTTAACGGAAAGCACATCTACTTGCACAATAAGAGGTATTCTGAATAGGCTGTCTACCCGAATATTCTCACCATTACGTTCCACATCATACCAGAGAAGCAAACTCAGTTCCTCGGTAAATTGAGCACTTTCTATAATATCGGATACTTCCAATTGAATCGGAAGAATCAAACTATCATTGATAACCCCCGTTAACTTAGGAGCAGAAGAGGGCGTTTGGGGTAGGGTTAGTTCCCAATTAAGTCCAATATCTCCACTATTCTTTATGGAGAGCTTCTCATCAATAAAAAGGGTGTCTCCCAAGCTTATTTGCTCATTGAGTACTAAACTATCGGGATTTAAGGTGACCATAATTTGAGGAAGCGGTTCAACTTCTTCTTTAATAACTGCAATATCCAAACTAAGGGGGATACTCACATCAACCACTTCCTGCTGCGGGTAAAACATTCGGTAGGTAATGGTGGTATCCATGGAAATAGCTTCTTGAATATCAGCGAAACTAAACGCTAATTGAACTTTCGTAATCTGTTCAATTTGCCCATTGAATGGATTTGAAGTTACAAAGGATGTCCCGGTTTGAAGGAATTGAAAATTAAGTCCTGGGTTTCCTTCATTAGCAATATCTAATTCAATTGTTGTTTCCCATGAATCACCTAATTCAACGGAATCAATTAATGCAATGGTACTCGGGTTGAAGCTAACCTTCGGTTGCTCTCCCTGTTCACCCTCGGTTAGGGTTAAACGAACGGGTAAAATAACCTGGGTTTGATCTTCTGAACCATCAAAAAAACCAACCACCGTAATATCGGCATTTTTAAATCCTAAAGGATCGTTGGAACGAAGATTAAAACTCACTGCAACCTCTACCGAATCCTTTAATTTCCCACCCGCTGGTTCAAAACCAGCTATCCAAGGTTGGTTTTTTATCACCATCCAATTAACAGAATCGGAGTGTTGGCTGTAAATGGTAAAACTTGCGGTAGCAGTTGTATTTTCAGTAGGTTTTTGAAAGCTAACCAATAAGCTATCCATATTTAAACTTATTTCGGGAGCAGAAGCGGTAATTTGAACGCTTACAGGTATTTCAAAGGTCTGTTGAGCACCTCCAGTATATCCTGTTGTCAAGGTAATGGTACCTTGTTTCGGACCTATTGGATCTGTGCTGTTGATTTGAAATGCAACCGCAAGATCTTTTGTCTCTTGCCCCATGGTACCGTTGGTTTGCGGAAATGTAATCCACGGCTGATTTTTCGATAATGACCAGTTTAGTCCAGCATTCCCAGTATTGATTACTTTGATGCTCGATGAAACTTGGGTGTTACTACTAGGTTGCGGGACTTGCAAATTAATAGCCTCTGTTTCCACTATAACGCTCGCGGCATTCTTTGCTAGCATGGTGACCTCAAATGGAATCTCGGTGACCGTCTCGTTTTCCGGCACAGTTCCCGCAAATAGCACGAGCATAGCGGATTTTGTGCCTTCGGGATCATTCGCTTTTAGTACATAGGAAATCGTAACATCAGAAGTGTTTCCGGGTTGAATGGTACCGTTGTTAGGACTCAAGCCCATTATCCAGCCTTGATTTTTTGTCATTCTCCAATTAACGGCATCCGTCCCATCATTGGTTAGTTGAAGTGTTTGGCTTATTGTAGAGTCCTGATTAGGAATCTTGTAGCTTAGATCAAACGAGCTCTCCGATAGGCGTAACCACTCATCTTCGGATGATGTAAAGGTAATTTCAACCGGTATTCGATTCAGTGTGGGAGTCAACTCATTAGAGGCAATCTGTATAAAACCGGTGTGGGACAGAATTTCAGGAGATAGCTCTCTTGAGTCTAAGGTGAGTACAAAAGAAGCACTATCTCCACTACTTATGATTGCGTAATTAGGTTCAATTATTAGCCATTCTAGAGATTCTTCTAAGCTAATATTCAGGTTGCTTGCTCCAGTATTGGTAACTGTCAACGTTACTTCACTAAACCAATCACCAGTATGATCACGACTAATGCTATTTAAGTTAAACTGAGCAACTGGACTTTGACTCGAAGGAAGTAGTGGGACAGTATTGCTAAACTCGGAGGTAACTTGGCGATCATCTGTGAAGGTGCTTGAAACATATCCCGATGCATTACCCGTGTAGGGAAATGCAATCCTACCTAAGGACAATGCCGACGAATCCAAAGTAATTTCAGAAGCAAGTAGAGTTTTACCCTGAGGAAGGGTGGGTTCACTATCATTGGAGAATACATCAACAAGGTAATTTGCAGATGTATTTTCTGAAATATCAGTATGCCTAATGATGATAGAATCACTGCTTGAATTTGAGTAGGCAGCTAGTAAGGTTGGGGTGTTGATAGGTGTGATGTTGGTGTAGTTCCCAATCGAACCAAGGGTATTATTATAAATTTGATTACTTGAAACCGGGTTTCCTGTTGCGGTATTCACTAAAAAGTTAACTCCCCAACCCGAATTATCTTTTACGATATTACCTGAATTAATTGCTCCAAATTGGTTGCCAGTACTCGTGCCTGAAAAATGAATTCCATGCCCCGTATTATTGCTGATGGTATTGGAATAAAACTTGTTATCATTCGCATCAAGAACAAAAATAGCCGCTTCTTGGTCGTTTGTATTGCTGAATTTTATGACATTTCCTGAAAACTCATTGTTTTCTGCTTCCACTAGCTTGATACCAGCACTACTTGACCCCATTGAACTATTGCTCCATGGTAGGTAACCAAAATGATTATTGATAACCGAGTTACCTGAGGCATCGGAGGAACCAAAATTCATGAGTATATTTGCATTCCCAGCAATCACATTTCCATCTAGGGTATTGCCGGCATTCATGTCTATAATAGATTCATCGCTTGAAATAAGGCTTTCAGTGCCATCATGACCAATATGGTTACCTTTTATAATATTACCTGATCCCTTGAATACAACTTGTTCAATAATATTTGCAGAATCGGCTGTTGAACCTCCAACCAGCACACCATCGGTATGAGCGTTGTATAATTCTAAATACCCAATTTTTGAGCCCGTTATATCCACTGAGGTTGTTTCTGATCCATCTTCACCACCTCCCAACAAAACAGAAGCTACATCAATACCTTTAAGTACATGACCCGAACCTGACATAAAATTGAAACCCGGAGTGATATGAACCCCATAAGTACCATTCCAGCCTTTGGCAACTTCAGAGGAATTTGCACTATAGCCAGCATGAGAACTTCCGTCTATTAGCGTTCTTTTTGTTATTCTAGAAACATAATCTTCTAATAGAGTATCAGGGGCCGATTGGCCAATAGTAATGGTTAAAGGTACCGATGAATCAACCCAATAAGGTCGTGATTCGGTCTCGGTAACCGCGGTAATTACCGAACACTTTCCATATCCATTGTCGCAATAGCCATCACCTGGATTGGCATCTTCTGGAATTTCTAAACCAGTATGTCCGACTTCGAAGGACGATACCTGATGGGTGGCAAAGCTAAACGGCACATACTTTATATCTCGTTTATTATTGGTGCTTCCTGCTTCTTCACCATTTACGAGATAAGGGCTCACATATGCTAAATAAGCATTTTGACCAATGTCGCCTCCAGGATTGTTTTGATCTATCAAGCTAATATAACTTATAGCCCAACGGGATTCATCATCACCTGGATAATCATAATTTGTAAAATTGCCTTCAAATGGAAGCACTAAAGCATTTCCGCTCCAATTGAAACCATCCTCGGATAAATAGTAGTAAACACCAGGTGTGATTTCAGGGGCAAAATCGAAGCTTCTAAAACGAAGCTTAATATACTTATTGAAATAGCTGCTATATGTGAGTCCTTCAACAGGGTCTAGATTACTATTAAAATCGAGTGGATAATAATTATCGATTGGAGGAGGTAGGTGACTGGCGGGATCACTGACTTCTTGAGCATATGGATTTACATTAGGAATGGTGAAATCTGTGCCATCAAAAAATCTCCAACTTGAGGCATCTGTAATGTCATTAGTTCTTGCATAGCTCTGTATTTTGAAACCCTCACCCCAAAATTCAACGCCTATGTAAAAGTACTCGCCAATCTTCATTAAACCGTAGTTTGCGTCATCTCCACCTCCAAAAGGGAAGGCCCCATGTCTTTCGGTGTTATTTTGCTCCCGGTATTTATAGGGAGAAGACGCTACCACATACTCACTAGGGTCATCTCCCGCCTTATCCCATGTAAGTCCACCATCAGTAGATTTAACTAAGATGGCAGCGCTCATCCAGCATTCAAAAGCCACAAAATTAACATTATTAGATGGACATTGAGGGGTATTCCATCCATAAACAGTCCATCCTGTGAATTCCAAGTAGGCGATACTATATAAATGACCATCATTCCCTTCAAAAACATTCTTATGGGGCCAAAGCTCATAGTCATAATTGCCTGGATTTGGATCTTTAGAACCTAAGTAATGTCCTCTATTGTCTTTGTAAACCTTAAAATCAACAGATGCTGGATTTGAAAAATCGGACCATTGTTTGGCTATTGCTATAACTGAATTAGTTGGGTGACCAAAACGAAGGACAAGGCTGTCATTTTCTTGCGTCATATAGATACTAGCATCAGGACCATAAGCATAATCTGGATAGGCCGCTGAATAGACATCAAAATTGATGAGGGTACTGTTTTGGCTGAAATCGTAGGTTGCTTTATCTGGGTACGTAATTTGGGCTTGAAGCGACGATGAAATGAACAATGCCATAAAAAGCAACAAGCATGAAGGTAGGTATTTCATTTTGGCTAGTATTTATTGTAAAGCATTTAGTAACAAATGGTTACTAGGCTTTATTATTCTCGTTTTGAGGAATTTATCAATAAATATGCAATAAATAAATGCCAAATTAATGCGACAAAGGCTAGGAGGGCTTGAACTGAATCCTATAAAGACCAGATGCGACCACCGGTAGCTTGTTGAATGTCAACACAACCCACCTGACGTCCAGGTACAGGATCATAGGCTAGTATCTGCTCACCGACAAATTCACTACCCCTATAAGCCCTAATCATTAAAGACTTTAGATTTGTTAAAAGAGTATAAACAGCTGCGCTATCGGATAGTGTGGCATCTGTGTCTGAATCATTATTGCCAAAGTTATCTATTTCTTTTAACCAATTGTCGGTTTCAACTTCTGGCGAAAGGAATGTATGTTCAACCCAAAATTCAATAGGTTTTTGTGGGTTGATTACCGATAAATAGCGTTTGGTAAACGATTTAATACGACTTTGTTCATCATTGTCTACAATATCTAGTATATAATGATCAATATATTGGGCTACTCCAACATCGGATGCTTTAGGTAATTTATCAGTTCCAGGAATAATCACATCTGCGGTATCACTGATTAGCTGTAGCTCTAACTCACTGAAAAAGTAAGTTTGTGATTCCTTCGTACAACTGTTAAATAGGATTGGAGAGGCTATGATGACCCCAAAACTCAATCCCATTTTCTTAAGTGCTTCTCTACGATCCATAACTCTTCTCCTATAAATTCATTTTCTTTAACTCTTCAACGGCAAAATTGGCCGCTCGTGCAGTAAATGCCATATAAGTAAGGGAAGGATTTTGACAGCCAGAAGAAGTCATAAAAGAACCATCGGTCACAAATACATTTTTTACGGAATGTACTTGATTAAATTTATTTAGCACGCTGGTACTTGGATCTTTACCCATCCGCGCTGTCCCCATTTCGTGTATGCCAAGTCCAGGCCCACCCACATTATTAAAGGTAGAAACATTTTTGAATCCGGCCACTTCTAACATTTCAGCTGCTTGATTTTTCATATCTTCGCGCATCTTATATTCATTCTCTTTGAATTCTGCATCGAACGTAACGGTCGGCAATCCCCACTTGTCTGTTTTTTCATAATCCAGATACATTCTATTCTCATGATAGGGTAAAAACTCACCAAAACCGGTCATTCCTATAGACCAACCACCTGGCTCTAGTATGGCTTCATTAAATCCAGCCCCATATTGGAGTTCTGCAATTTGATCTGACCAATTACTGCGAGAACCACCACCTTGATATCCATATCCTCTGAGGAATTGATCAACCTTTGAAGCATTGTCTATATTTCTAAATCTTGGGATATAAAAGCCGTTGGGTCTTCTACCGATGTAGTATTTGTTTCTGAAATTCTCTGTTGATCCGGATGCTCCAACACCTAAGTGATGATCCATAATATTATGTCCTAACTCACCAGAGTCATTCCCCATGCCATTTGGGAATCGGGCGGACCTTGATTGCATCAATATACTGGTTGAAGCAACGGTTGATGCGCATAAGAAAATAATTCGAGCCTTGTATTCGTATTGTTCTTTGGTTTCTGTATCAATAACTCGAACTCCGGTTGCTCTTTGGCTTTGTTCATCAAAAATGATTTCATGAACAATTGAGTTTGGCATTAAAGTCATGTTTCCCGTTTTATCAGCAGCAGGTAGGGTAGAGGAATTACTACTAAAATACGCGCCATAAGGACAGCCTCTCATACATCTATTCCGGAATTGACAATTAACACGACCCAGCCCTTCCTTGGTACCTTCTGTGATATGAGCGGTTCGCCCAATGGTGAGTAAACGATTGGTATATGAGGTTTTTAGACTCGATTTCAAAACTTCTTCTACACAATTGAGTTCCATAGGTTTAAGAAACTTACCATCGGGTAGTTGTTTGAGTCCCAAATTTTCTCCACTAACACCAATGTATTGCTCAACATAATCATACCAGGGTTTAATATCTTTGTATCGAAGTGGCCAATCCACTCCATACCCATCTTTGGCGTTGGCTTCGAAATCCATTTCACTAAGACGGTAACTCTGCCGGCCCCACATCAGAGACCTTCCGCCAACATGATAGCCTCTCATCCAATCAAAGCGTTTATCTTCATTATATGGGTGCTCTAAATCGTCAACAAAAAAATGACTGTGTGCACGATCGGTGGTATAACCTGTGCGGTGTTGTTTGTATTGTCGTTTTATGTCTTCCTTGGTTGGTTGCCCTCCATGATCCATATCCCATGGATCCAGATATGCCGTTGGGTAATCCGTAATATGTTCAATCATACGGCCCCGTTCTAAAACCAATGTTTTTAATCCTTTTTCCGTCAACTCTTTAGCTGCCCAACCACCACTAATTCCAGTGCCGACTACTATGGCATCAAATTCATTATTTTTCATCCCGAATAGATTATTCCCAATTAATATGGGATAATAGAGTCAAGAAGATTGCTATGCAAGCGCTTTCATTGGTTTTTTTATTATTGTTTACCAATAACTAGCGTCCAATTCATTGTTTTTTTCCCATTCGCTTAGAGGTAGACTAAGTTGTGCTTTTAGTAGGGATAAAAAGTTTTCTCGTTCAGGAATAGGGTAGTGATACCACTCATTAAACATCTCTGAAAATTCATAGTAATTGAAAACAATGGGTTCGGATATAGCTCGTACTTTGAGTTTGGAAGCGTCGGCTTGTAGAATGTCCTTACCCGCACTATAGACCTTAATGGGTGGAAGTAGGGTTAACTTTTGATAGATAGGAGTAAAAAATAAATCTGGAATTATAGAAGAGTCAGAGTCCATAAGTTCGGCTAGCCATGATTGATAGCCAACTCTATTATGAATAGGATCTTTTGGTAGAAGTTGATCAATCAATGGATTACTAAAGCTACAATCTAGCCATGGTGAAATAAAAATTAGTTCTCTAATGGACAGAGTATGATGAATTTTTAGTTCATTCAATAAATAAAAACTATAAAGGGAAGAGGAACCTTCAGCAAGAATAATCCAGTCGTTTGCTAATTGGTTTTGATTCAAATTGTCTGCTTTCAAATTGTTTTTTACCCATTTAAGACTTTCTGCAATAGACTTGTTGTGATTGGTTGGTATTTCAGGAATCAGAATATCAGAAATGCCTCCATCCAGTAATTCAGATACAAATTCCCAGTGATGCTTACGAATACCCTGATGCAATCTACTATTGTATAGGTATAGGATGGTAGGCTTCTGATTGGAATCCTGTTTACGAGTTTTTTTAGGCGTAATCTGCCAAATTGGATAGGAATCTTTGGTCTCTACACGAATCATAGCTTTTTCATGTAGAGTTTTATATGGAGATTCGCTCAGAAAATTTCTGCTCGTCTTTAGCTGTTTCAGGTGTTTAGCTTCTGTGTATAGTAGGTAATGGTAAAAAAGTTTGGCACGTAAGCTCGTTTTTGCCATTGAGTGAGGTTTTTAGCTTCAATTTTTATTCTATTATGCTAAATAACTCTTTGGTTCTGCTTCGTTCCATTGCGTCGAAGTGCCACCATTCAGTAGCCAATGTTTGAAATCCTGCCGCTACCATAACCTCACGTAATAGCTTACGATTGGTGAGTTGATTATTGGTCAGAAGACCGTTTTCAACCAATGAATCTTCTTTTGTGATGTGTGAAACTTCAGTAAAATCATCAAATTTTGTGCCCATATCTAATAATCCAGCATCTATGTCATAGATTCCTAAATCAACAGCCATGCCAAAATTATGAATGGAACCACGTTCTGGGTTGGCGATGTACTTACTACGTTCGGATACGGGCAAATCCGAATTATCCCATAACTGTTGTTGGATTCTTCGAGGTCTAGCAGCGTCGAATATGTATAATCTAAGATTTGGATTATGGACTTTTAACAGTTTTTGAGCTTCTTCTAATTTGACGGCAGCTTCCTCTCGGAGATAAGCATCATCTAAACTTCCATAGGCATCATAGCCTAAAATATTATCGACTGTAGAATAAGCAAGTTGTACCATAATGGAAGGATCTAAGTCTTTAAGGTTAACCAACCCCGAGTTTTTAAGTTCTATCTTCCAGTCTGGGTATTCTTGTAGAAAGTTATAAAACATAAGAGCGATTTCTGCTGCCGTTTCTTGCACCTTTGAACGGTCAGGTGCATTCTTGGATAAGAAAACGAGTATAAAAGACTCCCCATTGGGTAAGTGTATAATACCTGAATCATGATGAACGCCAGTAATCCAACCCGTTTTATGTTCTACTCGAGTACCAATAGGTAATTTGGCGGGAAACATTTCATTGAATTCCTGCTTACTAAGAATGTCGAGAGCAATTGTTTTTGATTCGGTTGACAGACTAGTCCCTGTAGCTAATTCTCTAAATAATATCCATAGATCCTTAGCAGTTGTTTCATTATTACGACCGGCATTAAATGCTTTTAAGTCTTCCACGCCGCGTAAAACCTGAATGTCATCTGCACCAATTTCGCGCATAGTTTGGGTAACTTGCGGCCCTCTGTATGTTTCCATTAGTATATTGGTAGCAAGATTGCTGCTTTGGGTAATCATGAGTACGGCCAATTCTAATACCGTCTTTTTCTCTCCCAAGAATTCATAAAGAACTGCTTCACTATCTTCAGATACCTGCATACTGTACGAACTCCCATCAACTATGCTAGTGAAACGATTGGTTACTAAAAGTGAATCTGAAAGGAGTTTATTGCCCAACTCATGCTGTTTCAGTATTTCGTATAAAACGGGAGTTTTCATGGTGCTTGCAGCATGAAAAACTGAGTCTGGATTGATAGATAATTTGAGTTCGGGGCGATTTATACTTGAAAATTGAACGGCAAAAGTCCCTTCAATAGATGATAATTTAGTTTTAACAGAATCAGCAAAATTCTCAAGCGCTATTATTTCGTTTGAAGATCTAGATTCTATGAGGGTTGTTTTATTACAAGAAGAGCCTATTAATAGGAAACATAGGAATAGGGTGATGGGTAGTTTCTGCATTGATCAAATAAACTAATGGTGATTGGAGTAACCAATTGAACTGAAAAACTATTTATTAGTCAAAAAAAAAAGCCGCAGAATATGCGGCTTTTCGTGAGTAATCTCAAAATGGATTAGGCATCATTTTTCTTAGATTGAATCTCTAAACGAATGTCCTGAGCTAATTTTTTAAGATCTTGAAGACCTTTTCTTGCTCTGGTACCAGCTGCTTTGTTTCCTTTTTCGTAGAACTTTTCCATTTCTGATGATACTGATTCTACTAATGTTTGTAATTCACTTACTCTACTCATTATTACTCCGTTATGTTTTAGTTAATGAATATTCTTTAAAGAATGACTTAAGCTATTGATTCAGAATCATTGAATCAATAGAAAAAATACTTTTTCTTTATAAATAATGGCATTTGTGTTCAATAAACGCAGATTTTAGGTGAATTCATACAAAATTTGAACAATTAGGATAAATAATCTCTATTCAAAAAAATATTGAGACAATATTTAGCGTTAATTTTGGCTAAAACTTGGCTAAAGATTGGGTATAGAAGGGGTGAGGGAGTAAATCATGAATAAAATATTCCGACCAAGTGTGATCTTTGTGTAGACAAAAAAGCTTGGAAAATAGCATATGTTCACTCAAAATTTGACGGCAAGACCCACAAGGTGTACTAAAATCGCCGTCAATGGCATGAACGAATATCCCAAAAAACTCATCAGCACCGTAGCGTAAAGCATTTATTAAAGCCGTTCTTTCAGCGCATAATCCCAGTGACCAATCTTGAAATTCAACGTTTACCCCTGGAAATAACCCAAGATTAGTCCAAAGTAGGGCTCCCACTGGGAAATTTGATTCAGGACATACTGCAAGATTGCACACATTAACCAATGCAAGCTTTAATTGTTCCATTTGACTTTTTGAGAAAATGGGACGGGATTCACTATTTTCGTTTCTTAAACTATGTAGTTGTTGAGAAAGCTCTAAGAGACCAAAGTTCTCAAGTGGTATCGGTTTAACTGAATTAATAGTTGTTTTTTTACTCGAATCTAAGGTGTTAAAGTGTATCCATTGATGGTTTTGTTTCTGAAGCTCTGCAGCTTTTTCCTGTAATTTTTGTTCAGGTATTTGCTCTGGTTTCAATGAAAGAGTGTTTATCCAGTTCTCAAGACCACTTAATGACGGATTAGCGTAATATATTACGGTTGGTTTTTGGCCATGCATTAGACATTGTACAACACCTGCTTGTACTGCGGAAATAGTAGTAGGAAAGGAAGCTGATTCTATTCTAAAGCCTAGATATAAGTCGCCTTCTTGGCTTTCAATAAGGCAATGTCCTGGTTTATTAGAATAAGGCTGATAACTATAAGGTAAGGTGTTACTCATTTTATCGTTCCATGGATTCGTAAGCTGCATCAGCAACAGCTGCCCGAATTCTACTTATTCTTCCCCCATATGAGCGGTAAGGATGGACTCGGTTTGTTAAAACTATGACCCCTAAACGGTGTTCTGGATCTACCCAAAAAGAAGTGCCGGTAAATCCAGTATGCCCAAATGACTCTGGACTCATACGAGTACCTGCGGAGCTAAATCCTGATCTAGATTTTTTGTCAAATCCTAAGCCTCGTTTACTCAAGGATTCTTGTGTAGAAGTAAACTCATCGATACGTTCGGAAGATATAAAGCGTTGCCCAGCATAAAACCCATTATTGGTTAAAAAAGTGATGTACTTTGCGATGTCAATACTATTTGAAAATAAGCCAGCATGACCGGCTACACCATCCATGTAATAGGCTCTTTCGTCATGAACATCTGCTTGTACCAATTCCATTCTAAATAGGGTATCTATCTCAGTGGGGGGTATGGATTGCGCGTACCAGCGCCCTACTTTTTTGGGTGTAAAAAAGGTTGAAAACATACCCATAGGATAGTGTAACTGAGAACGAACATAGGAATCAAGCCGTTGACCGCTCACCTGCTCTATAATTTCGGCCAAGAGAATTAATCCTAAATCGCTGTAGACATACTTTTGATTTGGGCTCCATTCTAAAGGCTCATTTTTAATGGCCTCTATAATGGATGCTCTATCCTGTAATTCATCCACATATACTTTGAAAGCAGGTAGTCCTGATTCGTGATTCAATAAATCTCTAATGGTAATGCCCGCCTTATCATCAACCCGAAATTCCGAAATGTATTGACTAACAGGTGTGTCAAGATCAAGTAAACCACGATCCACTAAATGCATTATAGCTGTTGTGGTAGCTAGTATTTTTGTGACACTTGCTAAATCATAGGGGGTGTTGGTTTGCACAGGTTTTAGCTTTTCGTAGTCAACATATCCAAAGGCTTTGTTGTACACTAAAATGCCATCTTTCACCACTGCAACGACTCCTCCTGGAAATACCGAATCTTTAATTGCATCGTGCATAATACCATCAATTTTAGCTAGTTTTCCTGAGTGCATCCCCGCTTCCTCAGCCATACCAAAATGCAGAGTGCTTTTTGGAATATGTATTCCATCTCCTAGTTCAAAGGTAGGAGGAATGTCGATGGGTAACCGACCGTTAATATCTGTAGCTCCAAATAGACTTGAGGCAGCGGCTTCGCTTTGCAAAGAGGTATTGGACCAAGCAATAACTTGCACCTCAGATTGCTTTATTGAACTGATCAGATAGGGATTCCCAAACAGAACAGTAACAATAGGTGTACGACTAGCAAGAAGTTTTCGTACAAAATTGGCTTGCGTTGAACTCAATTGTAAATCCTGCCCAACTCGGAAACGAGTAAAAGCTCCCAGTACCACAAGGTCTGAATTTCTGGCCTGTCGAATGATTCTGAGTTCCTCTGAATTGGTCGTTCTAGAGTCATGCTCGAAGTAACTAACATCGGGATGATGTTCTCTGACTCCCCGTATAAAACTACTCTCAGGACTTCCAATCTCTGAATCACTTAAATTTACTAGAGTTAATTTTGGGTAGCGTGAGGGATTAATGGGTAGGATATTAGACTCATTCCGGAGTACGGTAATGCTCTGTTGTGCAATTTTCTTGGATTCCGCTAAGTGTACTGGCGAGGATATGATATCAGCCATCTTGTCCAGTGCTACTTCGCCATTGGATTCGAATAATCCGTGGGATGCTTTCCAATTAAGAAGCTTTAAAACGGATTCATCAACCCGCTCCATATTTAACTCTCCAGCTTCAACTGCTGCCATCACTTCATCAATAGCAGTAGTGACGTCAGGGCTCATAAGCATGAGATCCGCACCAGCTTTTAATGCAGCTACGACCGCTTTACCTGGCGAAAAGTAATTGGAGATACCTTTCATACCCAGGCCGTCTGTCACAATGATGCCTTCAAAACCTAAAGAGTCCTTGAGTATATCGGTCAAAATGCGAGGATCTAAGGTGCCCGGTAGACCAACACTATCCGATAACTGTGGGAAGGATATATGAGCCGTCATAATACTTTGTACCCCCCCTTGAATAGCAGCGGAAAAAGGAATTAGTTCAACCGAGTCTAATCTAGCATAATCATGCGGCACTACTGGAAGGTCTAAATGGGAATCTGTTTCGGTATCGCCATGACCTGGAAAATGTTTTGCGGTTGCAACTAGACCCTCACTTTGTATTCCTTGAATAAAGGCCGTTCCATATTCGGATACAAGTTTCGGGTCGGACGAAAATGAACGTATGTTAATGGCTGGATTTTTTGGATTATTGTTCACATCTAGTACGGGTGCGAATATTTGATGTACACCAGCGGCCTTTGCTTCTTTGGCGGTAATTTTACCCTTCATAAAAGCATTCCGAATATCTCCTGTGGCTGCCACACCCATTGCAGGTGTTATGCGCGTCGAGCCACGAATACGCATAGCCGCACCAAATTCCATATCCTGTGTTATCCACAATGGAATACTACTCAAAGTTTGCAGGTCATTAATCAAGGCTGCCTGTCCATAAATATCTCCACTCATCATTATTAGTCCGCCAATTTCTTGCTCGGTAATTAAGCGTTCAATAGCCAATCTAGAGCTACTACCTTGTGCCATATAATTTCCATAAACAGGCGCGAAAAAGAGTTGAGCCACACGTTGGCGTGGGGTCAGCTGTTGGAGTAAAATTTCAGGGTCAATTTTTATTCCAGATGCAGATAGGGGGGCATCTTGCTGAGTTACTCCTCCGCGGGTTAATGAGCTTGGCTTGTCTTGCGCTGTACTAAAGCTAGCCAGTAGAATGAATACAATTAAGATGACTGAAAATGAGTATAAACCTTCTTTCATACGGGGGTAACTGGGTATGGGTAACTATCTGTTATTCTAGTTATAGACAATAAATAATTACTGAACTGGAATCAATTGCATATGTCGCCAATTACTAAGTTTAACGTAGGAGCTATCTTGTACTAATTCCTTATAACGGCCCTCTAGCCATAATGAGGTTTGATCACCAAAATGAGTAGAAAAAGGGTTTCCTGATTGCCCAGTTGGTAAAATACTTCGGGAAAAACGTAGGTCGGCAAGGTTGACTATTCTTCGAACGGAGGCTCCTAGTACCATTTCAAAAGGGGTATCCCAATTGTATTGCCCATTATTTATAGACATACCATGCCCTGGGACCTGAAATGGTCCATGGCTTAGAATGTTATCGACCACAAGTTTAAGGGCCTTGGGAGCAGAAGAATCTTGTGCTGCTTCTTTGAATAAGGGTGGAGAAAACTGAATGGTATGTAATTGTTCCCATCGCCACTCAAATGGTTCTGGACCATATAAATCACTCAGATAATAAATAGTCTCCTGCATACTCTTTATTATTATGTCTTCAATAGTTTCTACTTCGTTTGTTAACACATTATCGAATAGCCCGCTGTTGGTTTCAATTAGAAAAGGCATTACTCGAACCGGAATTAACTCATGACGAACAAAGTGGCGGAAGCTATCATCGCCAAATTCATCTAAGAGGGTATTTTCAGTAAATCGTAGGAAAAAAACATCAAATATAGATGCAGCGGTGGAATTCTTTGTATAATAATAATCCCAATTTTTAAGGTAACTCAGCGCAATGCTAAAATCATACTCCTGTTGGGATTCAATGTAGTTAACTATGATGGGTGTAAGAGTTGAGGCAAAATGGGAAAAAACATCGGTTTGATGCTCAGCAACTTTATCCACGGAAAACAAGCTATCTGCTGTAATTAATTCCTCTATTCGTTGGATGCGTGAAGGGGGTTCCCAAAAGCTTGCAATGTAATGAGGGTAAGCAGCGGTCGTTATTTTATTGTTGGCATTGGCAATCCATCCTTTTTCTGGATTGATAATGGAAGGAAGTTCCTCAAAAGGTATCCAAGATTGCCAATCATAGTCTTGATCCCAACCTGGTCGTAAGAGCAAGGGGTCATGTTTTCGAATAGGTAATTTGGCCGCGCTAAACATGGCAATATTGCCGCTGTTATCTGCATACATAATGTTTTGCCCTGGTGCGCCATAATCTTTTAAAGCATTTTGGAAGCTTTCTATATTCGTTGACCAATTGATTCCATACATACTCTTTATTTCATGACTAATCTCATGTCCAGTCCATCGCATAGAAATTACCTGATTGTTTACTAAAGCATTTGTAGGGTAAATATCACTGATTACTGGCCCATGAACCGTAGATCGTATATCAAAAAATTGATCACTGGAATCTTTTATTTTGATTCGCTCTCTTCTTACATCAAACGGTAGGTAAGCCAAGCCTTCAGGAGTATCCCTTCTGTATTGACCTCGATCTTGAGGGTTCACCATTTCCAAATAGAAATCGGTATCATCGGCCATAATATTGGTAAAACTCCATGCCAAATCATCATTTTGGCCAAGTACAATACCCGGTAAACCGGCTAAACTTACCCCAGAAACATTTCTTCCATTTAGGTGAGCGTGAATTTCATACCATTTTCCTGGCATATCTAAACCTAGATGTGGATCACCTGCTAGAATAGGATATCCCGTAGTTGTCTTAGATCCATCAATAGCCCAAGCATTACTTCCAACAGCGGACCCACCAACTTCCATTAAATCTCGCCGTTGCCATTCCAAGTCCAACAGTCCTAATAGTGACTGACTTTCTTGATTAGTTAAGGTAGTGGGTAAACCTTCAGACCACGCTACCATGATTGCTTTTAAATCGTCAGGAGGTAGTTTTTGAGATAAATCTTGATACATAAGCTCACTCCACCAGCTCAGGTTTAAATCCCATGCCATGAGTCGAGTTAATCCAATTGAATGTGTAATAGTCCAGCTAATAGGGGTCATTTCAGTAAGGGCAAATTCCACTGGTAGACGGTCGCTATGCGTTTGAATAAAGGTGTTCACGCCCTTTGAGTAAGCTTCTAGAATAATCCTTTCTTTATCACTTAGTTGTTGTTCAATTTTCTTTGCTGTATGCCAAAATCCTAGTGTTCGCTGGTACTGATCCAAAGCAACCAAATTTTCACCAAAGAACTCAGCAAATCTTCCTTCCATAGCAAGTTGGGAAAGGGTCATTTGCCACAACCGATCTTGTGCGTGCACATAACCCATTGCATAATACAAATCAGTTTCATCCTTAGAGTAGATGTGTGGAACACCAAAATCATCCCAAAAAATATCAACTGAATTGGCTAAAGCAATATGTTCGCTACTGCTTTCATAATTAGGTAAAGGCTTCCAAAATGTCCAATAAAATGCGGTAATTGCAACACCTAAAAATAGAAGTGCGACGAAAAGAGCAAATTTAACAAGCGTATTCATAGGTACAGATATAAAGGTTGAATTTGACGGACTATTTGGATAGGATTAACCGATAGAAAGTAGTGAGTCTTGGTATGAATAAAATGTACGGATTGTTTCATATAATTTAGCAATGCATAAAACATAGCTTAAATCGCACACACTGAATACATACACTTAGCATTATTAATACTACACAAATTCAATAAAAATTGGTGAGGCACAAATGCATAATCAACATATACATTCCATAACAATTATTGGAGCAGGTACGATGGGTAATGGAATCGCGCATGTATGTGCGATGGCAGGTTTTCCTGTAAAATTAATGGACAATAGTGAAGAACAGCTTAGAATAGCTCTTCAAACAATCGAAAAAAACTTGAACCGCATGGCTGAAAAACAGAAGATTAAGCCAATTGAGGTGGGCTCTAGTCTAGCCCGTATACAGACATACACTGATGTTAAGCAAGCTATATCTGAAGCTGATATGGTTTTAGAAGTAGTTCCAGAACAATTATCACTAAAAAAACAGATTTGGAGCCAAATAGAACAGGGCATTGACCCCAAGCGCCTCAAACAAACTATATTTGCAACTAATACTTCCTCGATATCCATTTCTGAATTAGCAGAAGGTGTAACTCACCCAGAGAATATGATTGGAATGCATTTCTTTAATCCGGTTCCTGTGATGAGTTTAGTTGAAATAATACTTGGGAATAAAACAAGTGAGCAGACGTTCAAAACGGTAGAATCACTTACAAGGGAGCTAGGGAAGACCCCAATTAGAGTCCATGACTTTCCCGGGTTTGTCAGTAATCGAATACTCATGCCTATGATTAATGAAGCTATTTATGCATTACATGAAGGGGTAGCTGAGAAAGAAGCTATAGATCAGGTAATGACCTTAGGGATGGCACATCCGATGGGACCTTTGCGACTGGCTGATTTTATTGGCCTAGATGTGTGCTTAAACATAATGAATGTACTATATAAGGGCTTTCAAGACGCTAAATATACTCCATGTCCTTTACTTAGAGAGATGGTAGATAAAGGCCACTTAGGAAATAAAACAGGGCAAGGTTTTTATATCTACGAAGTCTGAAGGTATTGCAGTGACATTAGTTATGGGAATAGGTGAGCTGTTCTCGCACAAAAAAAACTAGTTAGGCGTTATTTTTTTTAAAAATATTTACTAGCAAAAAAATAGTAAAAACTTTTATGAGGAAGTTATTAAGCGCATAGTTAAACATATAAGCTTATGCGCTTCAATCAATTAACCAAATAATCTAAGGGTTAAAACTGAAAGCGCTTTTCTCTGCGATATGTGCAATTTCTTTGTTGCATTTGGGAACTAATGGGGAAAAAGGAATAGTTATTGTAGAGTAAATCTTTAACTAAACGGAGAATACATGGAACTGACAATTGGTCAATACTCCCTGGTCTACAACATGTTGTCGTTTGCAATTGCATCGATGATTTTTTCTGGCGTCTTTTTTGTACTAGCTAGAGACCGGGTAGCTCCCAAGTATCGTATTTCTTTAGTGGTTTCTACTCTAGTAGTAGGTATCGCTGCTTATCATTATCTACGAATTTTTGGTTCGTGGGAAGCTGCCTATGTACTTGAAGGTGGTAACTACGTAGCCTCAGGTAAACCATTCAATGACGCTTACCGTTATGTGGATTGGTTACTAACAGTACCTCTACTAGTAGTAGAATTATTGTTGGTAATGGGTCTAACGGGTGCGAAAAAAGAAGGTATGCTTACCAATATGGTAATTGCTGCGTTCTTGATGATTGCTTTGGGTTACCCAGGTGAACTTATCACGGACGAAACTTCTGTGATGGGTATGAGAGGTCTTTGGGGCTTCTTGAGTACACTTCCTTTTGTATACATTGTGTATACATTATGGAACGAGTTGGGTGCAGCTGCTGCTGAAAAAGAAGGCAAAACAGCTGTATTATATAGAAACATCAGATTACTATTGTTAGCGACTTGGGGCTTCTACCCAATCGTATACATGGCTCCATTCTTTGGATGGGAAGGTGCTTCTACTCAAGTTGCAATCCAAGTTGGATATTCAGTTGCTGACGTACTAGCAAAAGCTGGTTACGGGGTAATGATTTACGCAATTGCTAAATCTAAGTCAGAAGACGAAGGATATGCAATGGCGTAAAGGTCAGTTTATATTGACTTTTTAAAGCCTCATCATTTGATGAGGCTTTTTTTTTGACCATGCCTTTAATTGTAATACAGTCAATTAAGTCGACTCATCACTATCTGTTTTATCAAAAGCTCTATACATTTGCTCTACCACAAGCATGTGAGGTAAGGTGATTACACTTATCAGAGTAAATAAAATAGCGACCAATAAGGCTTCGTCGCCAAATGCTTCAACCAGAAAATATATTAGGACGAGCCCTATATAAGAGATTGCTGAAAACAAGGCAGTTTCTTTATAGAACCATCCGAAACCAATTTGTTCATTCTTGCTACTCAGAAAATCCAACATGGTTTTCGTGTGATTGTATCCGTGCCATAAACCAAAATAAAGGGCGAAAGCGAAGATAGGGTCGACCAATGAGAAGAGGGCAGGAACCACAAGTGCATCCAAGCTTAGCCAGCTTTTTAAGGGTACTTGTTTAGAAACCATACTCCCTAAAAGGAAAACACTGGGATACATTAGGGCAAAAAATAGACGTAGATCTTCTGTAGTAGTAAAGTTATATACGATAGAAATAAGTGATATTCCAGTGACCGATTCCACGATTCTAGACGTATAAAAAGGATCGCTACCGAAAAGTATGAGCCCGGCTATACTCAGACCTCTTGCCAAAATAAATACCTGTTTTAGAAAACCGTTTAAGGGTAACCGTTCGGTATCGGATTGGCCAAAATGGTATAAGGTGAACAACATAAACAATACAAAACCTATAAAGGGTTGGACATACCAAAGCCAGGCGTACACGGCTACCACCAACAAGTATCCTGCATAAAATACAATCTGTGTCTTAACGGTTTCTTCTTTATGCAGGGCTTTAAAATAGATTTTGTGATCTAATGCACCGTGCGGCATACCAATGATTAAGACCGATGCGGCTAGTGCGTAGTAACGGATGGCTTCAAACCACTCGTACAGAAAAAAATTTAGCCCAATAATTGCTAGGCCAACAAATACTTGTAGTTGAATGATCTCATTGTTGGTTTTAGCATGTGTTGCCATAGTAAAAAGTTTGTTCTAATGATTGCGGTTAATATTAGTAATCGGTCGTTTAAAACCAAGTTGGTGGATTAGGCCTAATTTATGGAATCTTCGTAAATAACAAGTGAAAGGTAACTGTGTTACATAATGGTAAGCTACTCGACATTATCTTACTTGAAATGTAAAATGCTACATCCATTCATGTTATTCTGCTGCAGTACCTTCCGTTCAATTTTGTTTAACTTAGCTTCATTAGAAATACTGCGATTGCCCAACAGTTCAAGTATATTTGACCATTCATTTATGAGGGCGAATCCAATATTGGACCCAATGGAAATGACTTGTTCTTTGTCTAAATTGGATTGCAGTTGTTCTCCTGTAATTTGTATACCAAACTCAAAAAAAAAGCGTTGATTACGGCTAAGTAAGCTACGATCAAAATGAGTGCTCATCCACTCATTTTTCGGATTAATATGCTTTATTTGGGATAGTAAAGAGACCAGATTATCTTTTGGTAGGTAATCTATAAATCCCTCAGTGATAAATAAACTAGGTCTTTTGGGATTGAATTCAGGCTGTTGTTTAAGACACTGATCTAAAGCATTCTTAGTAGCATCAAAGTCATTTAAATGTACTTTTTTGTTCAGTGTTGGTAAGAGTTTCTTTTTAAAAGTGATCATGGGTTCAATATCCAATTCAAAGCAGGCATATTTATCTGAAAAGACCCAACCTAAGTGATCGATTCCACTACCAAGAATCACTAATTGTGTGATAGGGGAATTGGGATTCATTAAACGGTCCTGAATGGTTCTATGTAATGCCAGTTTTCTAAACACTATATGGTGTAAATCCCCCTTGAGTAGCCAATCATCAAGTATTAACATCTTGGAAATCCAGGTTGCATTCCATGGATTCTTAAAGGCTTTTTTATCTTGAAACTCACGTGCGGTAACCTTCTTCCTCTTGAATTGAGGTGAAATTAAGCGACCAAGTGAATTCAATTTAACTTCAGTTTGATCGTAGTAGAAATGAACGATGGGAGGAAAGAGTGGAGCAATTGAAGGGTGCTTTCTAAGTGAAGTGAACTTCGAATACACATTGAATGCGGTTTTAGAGGGAATAAACATAAAGCGAGGCGTTATCTCAATCTTTGCTTAGATTCAATAGTCAAACAAATTCCAAGGTTGTTGACGAGGTATATCAGCTTTTATGTTCATTAATTCTTTTTTTACTGGATGTTCAAAGGCTAAAGCATAAGCCCTGAGTGCAAGTGATTTACCAGGGCCGGTTTCCTCTTCCCCATATTTATAGTCGCCCCAGAGTGGAAAGCCCATTTTACTTAGCTGAACTCGAATTTGATGCGGTTTCCCTGTCACTAAATCGATTTCGATAAGACTATAATGGGCACTTTGTTTTAGGGTAGTGTAACTTAAAATAGCAGGTTTCGCACCAGATTTTTTAGAACTAAAAGCTTTGGTTTTATTGGTTTTTGAATCTTTTTTAAGAAAGTGTTCATAGGTGGCTTCCAGTGGAGTTCGCCCATGCACAATAGCCCAATAGGTTTTTTTAAGTTGATGTTCACGGATAAGCTGGGAAATACGCGAAGCGGCCTTGGATGTTTTGGTGAGAACCATTAGCCCGCTTACAGGCTGATCAAGACGGTGAGTTAAGCCTAAATATACATTACCTGGTTTGTTGTAGGCTTTTTTCAAATATCGTTTACATAATTCGGTTAGATCGACTTTGTTGGTTTTGTCAGCTTGCGATAGTAACCCTGCTGGCTTGTCTATGACCAGTAAATGATTGTCTTCATAAACGATTTCAATATTCGGTGTGGTGCCTGTCCATTTTTTACTGGTATGTTTGTGTTTGGACGGAACAGGTCGTTTTTGCTTCATAAAATAATGTATGGATTAGGCATGGGTAAATTTCTCAACAATGCTAGAATCTGTTTTTTGGGTTAGCAAGCTTACCGTTATTAAGCTGAAAATGTTAACAATGAGTCCGTAAATACCTTCATGAATATCCCAAGGCTTCAACTCAGGCCAGAAAAGAAAAACAAGTGTAACAAATATACCAGTTATTAGTGCTGTAAGTGCTCCTAATCGTGTAGCAGATGGCCAATAAAACATGGCAAAAACCAATGGGAAAAGTTGAGCAACGCCACCATAAGCTCCTAACAATAAACTCACTATGTCGGTAGAAGAGATAACCGCAAAATAATATGCCAAGATACTTATAAGTAATATGCTCCACTGTATTACCTTTCGTTCTACATTATTTTGGTCCATAGCTGTCCTAAGTTGTGGAAATTTACGCAGTCCATCTCTCACAAAAACAGCACCAGCCGCATGCAGTATTGCATCCCCTGAACTCATTGAGGCAGCTAGGGTCCCCGCACATACTAAGCCCACTAATACAACTGGGAGGTCCATATTTCTGAGTACATAGGGTAAAATAGTGTCTGCTGGTTCTATACCTGGAAAGCTAAGGATAGCCGAAAAACCTATGAATAAAATGGGTAATAGGAATAGCTGGAAGGTGGGGTACAAAACAACGGTAAGTTTCATTGTTCGGTCATCTTTCGCTGCAAATGTTTTCATAAAAAAATGCGGCCACATTGAAAATCCAATAGCTGATATCATAACTGCAGAGCTAAATCCAGCCCAAGACCATGAGCTTCCGTCACTCTGTAATCCTGGAGCTTGTAACATATTGCCTAACCCCTCTTGTTGAATTGCTTGAAACATAGGTCCAATTCCACCGTGCAGTTCTTTGGGTAGGTATAAACCTAGAAACCAAGCTATACTTAACATGAAAATACCTTGGAAGGTATTAGTCCATCCAACTCCCATAACTCCACTAAAAAAAACATACAATAGGACTACCCCATAGGCCATTGCGGCGCCTAGCCAGTACGGTATTGCACCATCACTTATAGTATTGAGTACTAGTCCAGCTCCTTTCATCTGAAGGGTTAAGTAGGGGATAAGTACTACTACCGTTAAAATGGCTAATAGTATAGATAGAAATGGACTCTGATAGCGTTCTGAAAGTAGTTCCGCTTGGGTTAGATACCCATATTTGACACCCATTCTGCGAGCTCTTGGTCCAAAAAAATAGAGAGGAACCATTCCTAAAGTTCCGTAAGCAATAATATATAGAGCAGCAACCCCTCTAGAGTAGGCCCAACCTGGTCCACCCAAAAATGCAAAAGAAGAAAATATGGAAGCACCTAACACAAAATAAAGGAGGAGTAGATTCATAGAACGGTCACCAGCAACATAGCCTTCTGAACTCTTACTCACTTTCAAACCAGGAACGATGCCCATTACTAAGCTAAGAAGAAGGTAGCCTATAGATATTCCCACTATAATCCAGGTATCACTCATGATTTCACCCTTTCTGAAAAGGATTCATTGGTTGTCATATCTTTTGGCAAGAATTTACTTTGCTCAACCTTAGCTAGTACATCATGATCTTGCTGTTTCTGACCATGCTCTTCCCACAGAAAGTAAGTCAGAAGCCCAGAAAAGCTGAGCAAAAGGCATAACAAGACCCAAACAATCGAAAAAGGCATTCCAAGCATGATAGGCTCAATGTATCCAACTAAAGGATAAATAGGCCAGATTAAAGAAAATTGAATGAGTACTAAAAAGGCAATAAACCATCGTACAACAGGCTTCTTAGCAGGTTGTTGCACCGAATACATTAACCCGTGTTGCTTTTTCGAAATCATGGAATACGTGCTTGCTTCAAAATATTGGTAAAGATAGTAAGAGACTAGCTCGAAAATAGAACAAATTCCTTAAGTTCCCACTATGGAATCCAATACCATAAAAGAAAAAATTGCTAATCTTCCCCTAGAACCGGGCGTCTATATATATAGGGATGCGAAAGGTAGTATACTTTACGTGGGTAAAGCTAAGAAGCTAAGAAATAGAGTACGTTCGTACTTTCAGGAGCGTAGTATACAATCTGGTCGAATTCAGACCATGGTTCGGAAAATCACCGATTTAGAAGTTATTGTTACCGATTCAGAAGCGGAAGCATTAATCCTCGAAAATAATTTAATAAAGCAAAATCAGCCACGATACAATGTGCTTCTACGGGATGATAAAACCTATCCCTATATATGTATTACCAATGAGGATCGTCCAAGAGTATTTCCCACAAGAACAGTGATTAAAGATGGCAGTCAGTATTATGGGCCATACGATAGCGTTAATGGGATGAAGAGAATGCTTGAAGTCATCCGAAAAGCTTTTGGTTTATGCACCTGTGCCGTATCCATCAAAACCCTTGACAAAACAAAAAATACGCCTAAATGGCACAGCTGTTTTGATGATTACCTTGGAAGCTGTTCAGCTCAATGGTCTCTACTAACATATCAAGCTACCATCGAAAAGGTCACAAAGCTCATTAACGGTAAAACCAGTTTACTTATTCGAGAACTCAAAGAAGAAATGGAAATAGCAGCTCAAGCTATGGCATTTGAGCAAGCAGCGTACTTACGTGATAGTTTACAGGCTGTTACAAGGTATAGTGAGCGAATGAAAATGGTGACTGAGACCGAGCAAGACAGAGATTTATTTGTGGTAGAAAAAAACACCGAAATTAATGAAGCATGTGGGGTGCTTTTGAAAATCCGCGAGGGTAAGTTAATAGGTAAATTCCACCGTTTCATAAAACCTGCCCAAGGATACTCTCATTCGGAATTACTCCAAAGTTTCATTGAAGACTATTACACCTCTGATCATCATATAACCTTACCTGACGAAGTATATTTGAGCCATGATTTAGTTGATGAGGAAGTACTTCACGGGTATTTACATGAGCATAAATCTAAAAAAGTACCGTTTAAAATTCCTGAGCGTGGAGACAAAGCTAAACTAATCAAGATGGCGGTGACCAACGCAAAATTACATCTTAATGATCGTGCATTAGCGTTGGAAAAGAGAGAAAGAAACCGAATTCCTGTTGCTATTTCAGATTTGCATCATTTTTTAAGTCTTAGCCGATTGCCGCGCACCATTCACTGTTTTGATAATTCCAATTTTCAAGGCGCATACCCAGTCGCCTCTATGGTGTCTTTTGTGGATGCCAAACCAAGAAAAACTCAATACAAACATTTTCATATCAAAACAGTTATTGGACCGGATGATTTTGCATCTATGGCGGAAATCTTAACAAGGCAATATACGAGCGTACAAAAAAATGGAGAGCACATCCCCGACTTAATTGTGGTAGATGGAGGGAAGGGCCAATTGAGTGCAGCGGTAAAGGCGTTAAAAGAAATAGGATTTTATGGTGAATGCGAGATAATTGGTCTGGCAAAAAGGTTAGAGGAGGTATTTATACCTGGACGAAAAGATGCTATAATGATTCCAAAAACGTCCCCAGCACTCAAACTTTTGCAACAGGTTAGGGACGAAGCGCATCGATTTGCCATAACCTTTCACCGTAACGTTAGGAGCAACAACACCATAGGAAGTGAGTTAACTAATATTGATGGAATAGGTGAAAAAACAGCAAAACAACTTTTAAAAAAATACGGTTCAATTTCTAACATACGAAAACTAGAGGCTCATACGTTAGCTCAGGAAATTGGAACTACGAAGGCTAATAAAGTACTTGAATATTTCACTAGCAATAATGACCATTAGTGACCTCACATGCACATGTGATACTATTTTGTACCGATGCGTATCATTTTAAATGTATGAACATACATAAATCCACCCAATCTACCCTTAATCGCTCCTCTTTATCAGATAAAGAGTTGGTCTATTTGTATCGCCGTGAGCATGATATGGACGCGTTTAAAACTCTATTTAACAGATATGAGTCTAAGATTTACTCCTATATCTATAGTATGGTACTTAACACTGAAACGGCGAATGATCTTTTTCAGGATACCTTTACTAAGGTGATTATGAAAATGGAAAAAAACTATAATGAAGAAGGTAAATGGATTGCTTGGGTTATGCGCATAGCCCATAATGCTACTATTGATTATTTGAGAAGGGCCAAAAAGTTCGTGCATATTTCAAGTAGTAGTGATGGGGAAGAAAATACAGATTTCTTCCACAGAGTTGCCGATGAAGGAGCTTTGGATGCCTCACAAGTTTACGTTCAGCATGAGGATAAAAAGCGAATGTATAAGCATATAAGTCGTTTACCAGAGGAACAAAGAGCCGTGGTTATGTTACGTCATTACGAAGAGTTATCCTTTAAAGAGATAGCTGAAATTACCGGTGTTTCAATTAACACAGCTTTAGGGCGTATGAGATATGCACTCACAAATCTGAGAAAATATTTTGAAGAAGAACAACAATCAGAAAAAAACCATGCAAGTTAATCAAGCTGAGATTATTCGGTTCTTAATGGATGAGATGGACCCATCTGAAAAAATTTCATTTGAAAAAAGAATTCGGTTGAATCAAGATCTACTTATCGAAGTAGAAAGTCTGAAAAAAACGTGGGAGAAAACCAAGGCATACCCTTCGTTTGAAAGCCCAGAACGTGTAAAAGAGGCCATATTCGCAAAAGCTGAAGCATCTATTAACGCATCAAGTAAAAGCTGGAATTGGAATTGGATTCCCCAACACGGCTTTAAAGTCGCTGCTAGTTTTTTAGTTATGGCAACAGTAATAATTACTTGGAACACTTGGATGCCAACAAACCAGTCAGAGCATACGGGTTCCTTGAATACACCAAATGACGTTCAACCATCAAATGCGCCATTGACGACGGCTAAAGATTCAGGTATCGGAAATGAAGCAAATGAAATAGATAATGAGATTACCCCTTGGGTTGACCATAATCATATAATCCGGTTTGCTGGTACTACAGACTTTAATCTTAGCCAATCCTCTGAAATAAATTCAACCAGTCAGCAAAACAGCAAATTGCGACTTGTTAATGATCAAACTGGCTACACCGGTCAAAACAGAAAAATTTTATTAACTGGCAACACCCCTTAATCAGCATTTTTGCCCTCATCAGGCCACAATGTGGATAACTTGCGGCTCCACTGTTAATAAGTATTTTTGGTTCGGTTCAGAGGTACTTTTATATTGAATTTTATTTCAAAGTTTTAATGGTTTAAGTCGTCAATGGGTAAAGTAATTTCTATTGCAAATCAAAAAGGAGGGGTAGGTAAAACCACCTCATCCATAAATTTAGCAGCTAGTTTAGCGGCTATTGAACATCCTACCTTAATCATAGATATTGATCCACAGAGCAATACCACTAGCGGGTTAGGGATCGATACCTCGACGGTTACTAACTCTATTTATGAAGTCATGATAGGTAGTGCTGAAATTAGCGATACCATCCGACAAACAGAATTAGACTTTTTAGACTTAGTGCCTGCCCACATCAATTTAGTGGGGGCAGAAATAGAAATGATCGATCGTGAACAGCGTGAACGAATCTTAACAAAGGCCATTTCTGAGTTACGGGATAAGTATGATTTCATCATTATAGATTGTCCTCCTTCCTTAGGACTTTTGACAATAAATGCATTGACCGCGTCTGATTCCATCGTTATCCCCGTTCAATGTGAATATTTTGCATTAGAAGGTTTAGGACAACTTCTTAACACTATTAAAATTGTACGTCAACACCTAAATCCTAGCTTGGATATTGAAGGAGTGGTATTGACTATGTATGACACCAGAACTAGATTATCTAACCAAGTGGCAGACGAGGTGAAGCGATATTTTGATGACCGGGTATTTAAGACGGTCATTGCAAGGAATGTCCGCTTGGCAGAAGCTCCTTCTTTTGGTAAGCCCGCTCTACTGTATGATTCAACTTCTGTGGGGGCAAAAAACTATCTAGCTTTAGCAGGGGAGATTATAAAGAGGAACAGAAAACTATTTAAGAATAGTCCTGTATTAACTAAATAAAAGGACATGGCGAATAAGAAAGTACTGGGAAGGGGACTAGGCGCTTTTTTTCCAGATATGGAAGATCAGCATACAAGGAAAAATCCAATCTTAACGGAATCTGAGAAGCAGGAAAGCCTAAAGCAAACTGCGGATGGGCGAAATTCTAGACAATTTACTGATAGCGAACCATCCAAAAGTGATGAATTTGTCTCTAATACAGAAGCTCAACATGGTCAGGTAGATGTCGTACTATTTCTTGAACCTGACCACATCCGGGCGAATCCCTTCCAGCCAAGAAAAGAGTTTGACCAAGAACGATTAGAAGAATTAGCTGAATCTATCCAACAACATGGACTAATTCAGCCAATTACCGTTCGATATTTAGGTGATAAACGCTATGAGTTGATAAGTGGTGAACGACGGCTCAGAGCTTCTAAATTAGCAGGAGTTTCTAACATCCCTGCCTATGTGCGACATGCTGATGATGAACAAAGTATGGCCTATGCGCTTATTGAAAACATTCAGCGCGAGGACCTAAATCCACTCGAGGTAGCGGTTGCGTACCAACGACTGCTAGAAGAGTTTAATTATACCCAATCTGAGGTGGCGAACAAAGTTGGTAAAAATCGGACAACGGTCACTAATATGCTTCGGTTGTTGAATTTACCCGACTTCATTCAGCTAGCTTTAGCTGCTAATAGAATTAGTGGAGGACATGCGCGAGCCTTACTCGGAGTTGATTCAACCGCAGAACAACAAACCATACTTGATAAGGTAATCCGAGAACAGTGGTCAGTTCGTCGCCTAGAAGATCATATTCGAGTCAAAGCAAACACTTCTGGAGTTCAACCCAACGTAGAAACAATTAAGCCTTCAGGGAAAACGGAAACAAAAAATAGTGCCGTTATCCGAGATATAGAATCAAAATTACGAAGTGCGCTTGGCACAAAAGTGCAGATGAAAACCTTCTCAGAAGGTGGGGAAATTCGCATAAAATACTTCACTGATGACGATTTAGAGCGAATATTAGTACTCCTTTCATCCTCAGAATAGGAGACCTATGGGCGAGGCGAGGCTTTTTTTGTTGGCAAGAATTGGCTTAGGTTGCTTATTATGGCTGTTTCTTTATAATGAAGTGACATTAGGGCAGTCTGCTACTGCTTATGATAGGCAGTCAGTATTTTATCTTTCATCACATTCAAGGGC
>Ga0255765_1001469_pt1 | contig 28967 bp, 25 predicted proteins | sample 041ome_8_FD_179965 | JGI IMG/M metagenome (GOLD analysis project Ga0255765, IMG submission 179965) | Coastal salt marsh microbial communities from the Groves Creek Marsh, Skidaway Island, Georgia - 041407BS metaG (version 2) | ecosystem: Environmental > Aquatic > Marine > Intertidal zone > Salt...
AATCAGTGACTTACAGGGTTAAAAAGTGGTACCTCCAGGAATCGAACCAGGGACACAAGGATTTTCAGTCCTTTGCTCTACCAACTGAGCTAAGGTACCTTATAAAGGTGTGCAAATATAAAATCCTTTTTCATCCCTCCCAAAGGATTTTCTCTAAAAATCTTTGCTTAGATTTGTTAAATAATTGAATGTGAATTGTATTTGATAATTGATCTTGGGAATACTTTGGCCAAGTTATTCTTGTACAATCAGGATCGGTGCATCCTTCAAGAAAAGTTCCCCAACCAACACTTTGCCAAAAAAGTGGCCATGCTGATTGATAATTATGAAGCAATCCAGGGGATTATCTATTCAGATGTCAGTGATACCGTTGGAAGCTTTTTTGAAAAATATTTGGGACGTTTCCCAGTTTTAAAAGTCCACCATAATATGCGTTTGCCCTTTACCAACCTGTATGAGAGTCCAGAAAGCTTGGGTTCAGATCGGCTTGTTTTGGCTACTGCTGCCTGTGTGTTGTATCCCCACTCAAATGTTTTGGTGATCGATCTAGGAACTTGCATCACTTATGACTTTATCACAGCGGACCATTGCTATCAAGGTGGAGCCATATCACCAGGTTTTGAAATGCGATATCGAGCATTACACGATTTCACGGAGGCATTGCCTAATTTGAAACCTGAGGTGGTTTACCATCATGAAGGAAAGTCCACTGAGGCTTCCATTCATGTTGGGGTTTATTTCGGAATCTTAGACGAAATCAAAGCCAGAATATCTCATTATGAAAGTAAATATGATTTATTAACGGTTATTTTAACAGGTGGAGACGCCAATAAGTTGCCTAAAACTTTAAAAAATAGCATATTTGCCCATTCAAATTTCACTGCGGAGGGAATGCTCCACTTACTAAAGTTGAATCTTGACTCATGATTAGGAAAATTGTAACTTTAATTTTATTGATTTCGGTTGGTCTTGTTTACGCTCAATCCGGAACCATTTCACCTTATTCTTTCGCAGGATTGGGGGAAATAAATTTTAGAGGAACTCAGATCAACCGATTTATGGGGGGGCTTGAGGTCTACAACGATTCCATTCACGCCAATTTGACCAATCCCTCTTCTTATGCCAAGCTTAAGTTGACTAATTACACCCTGGGGTTGAATTACAGCATTAATAATTTAACAGATGCCAGTGCCAGTAAGAGCATTGCCTCTGCTTCATTGGATTATATTGGGGTGGCCCTACCAACCCGTCACTTTGGTTTTGGTTTTGGTATCATACCTTATACCTCTGTAGGTTACAAAATCTCCCACGCTGAAAATGATGCTGATGACAATATTGAAGTACTCAATGTCTTTCAGGGTGATGGGGGAGTCAACAAAGCCTTTTTCTCTGTAGGATTTAACATTCTAAAATTTTTAAGCCTTGGAGCTACTTTCAATTATAATTTTGGACAGATCACTCAGGAAACAGGGACTTATCAAAATGAAATTGTCTTGGGAACTATTTTGGAAAATCAATCCAGCATTTCGGGCTATGATTTGAAATTTTCAGCTCATTTTGAATTACCTCTCTCCGAAGTGTTAGAGTTTCAAGCTCTTTTTTCCTTCGCCCCACAAGCCAATTTAACGTCAACCAATTCCAGAAATTTTTTGACCCGTTCATTTTCTGAACAAATTGGATTTGGCCAAGTCATTGAAATCGATCTCACTGATATTGGACTAGACAAAACCAATGTTAAGATTCCTAGCGTTATCTCTTTTGGAACAGGTGTTGGAAAAGAACGGGAGTGGTTTCTCGGAGGCCAGTACACTATCAATGCTATGGGCGATTTTAGTAACCGCTTCATGAACTTTAGCAATGTAGATTATCAAAATGGTTATCAGATTTCTCTTGGGGGCTTTTATATCCCAGATTTCAGCTCCATCACCAGTTATTGGAAGAGAATTGTATTCAGAATGGGTTTCCGCCACCAGTTGACGGGAGTGGTGATAAATAATTTTGGAATAAAAGAAACTGGCATAAATTTTGGATTTGGTTTACCTTTAGCAGGCTTTTCCAATGCCAATATTGGTTTTGAATATGGCAATAGGGGCACTGGTATAAATAATTTATATAAAGAAAATTTTTGGTCCTTTAGGATAGGTTTTTCCTTAAATGACCGTTGGTTTGTAAAAAGAAAGTATAATTAAATCAGAAAAAATGAAATTGTATAGTGTTTATATTTTTCTCATTGGCATGGTTGCGAGCCTACCGCTTACAGCCCAGAACAGTGAGGATTGTTCACAAGATCTTTCCATATTCGCAGAATATGCCAAAGTAAAAAACTATGATGAGGCCTATGGACCATGGATGAAAGTCAGAGAATTATGTCCCTCACTTAACGTAGCGATTTACTCCTATGGTGAGCGCATTCTTAGAGATCGTATAGAAAAAGCAACGCCTGAAACAAAAGGTGCAGAAGTTGCTGATTTGCTAAAACTCTATGATCAATGGTTAGAGAATTTTCCAACCAAAAGGAATGTTAGCGTAAAGGGAGACATCATCAGTAGTAAGGCTCAAGCGATGTTGGATTATAATTCCACAGATAAAATGGAAGTATATAAAACTTTTGATTTAGCATATAAGACGGATAGTGAGAGCTTTACAAATCCAAAAAGTCTTTACAACTATTTCAAAACCCTATATGATTTATACAAAGAGGGAACGCGTGATGTTTCAATGGAGCAATTGTTCAATAAATATGAGGAGGTCTCCGAAAAATTTGAGTTGGAAGCTACCAATCTGGCCAAAAAATTGGATGTGATCCTCAAAAAACAGGAAAATGGATCGCCACTGAGCAGCCGCGAGGTCAGAAGTAAGCGGGTTTATGGGATCAATAGCAATGCCATTGGTACTTTTTTATCCAACCTAGATGCAATTATTTCCCAAGAGGCTACCTGTGTCAATTTGATCCCCCTTTACAAAAGAAACTTTGAGGAGTTCAAATCAGACGCTATTTGGCTCAAGCGAGCTGCCTCTAGGATGGATAGCAAGGATTGTTCCGATGACCCATTTTTTGTCACTTTGGTAGAGGCACTTCATACTTTAGACCCCTCTGCCGATTCGGCCTATTACCTAGGAATACTCAAAGACAAAGCAGGGGATAGTGACGAAGCACTAAAATATTACGAAGAGTCTATTGCATTGCAAACGGACCCATACAAAAAAGCCAAAATTCTATTTAAAATTGCATTAAAATTTAAGAACGCAGGACGAAAATCCTCTGCCAGACTTTATGCACAAAAGGCCCTAAGCTTTCAGCCCTCTTTGGGCCGCGCCTATCTGATGATTTCGAACCTTTATGCAGATAGTGCCAATGATTGTGGTGATACTCAATTTAACAAAAGAGCAGTCTACTGGCTGGCGGCTCAGATGGCCTACAAAGCTGCTGAAGTGGATGCCTCTATCAAAAAGATTGCTGTTAAAACAGCGAAAAGCTATGAGGGAAGAGCGCCTTCCAAAACCGAAATATTTACCGAAGGAAATCAAGGAGCAACCATCCAATTTACTTGCTGGATCAACAGTAGTGTTAAAGTGCCTCAATTGTAAATGCACAACCTTTTTAAAACATTCATCAAAAACGGGGCGGTGGCTTTGTCCATGACCCTGTTTTTTTGTTGTGAAGACAATTCATCTACACTGAATCAAATCAATCGTTTTAATGAAAACCCCGTAGGTACTGCTCATGACATTCGTATGACCTACACGGATTCTGCAAGGATCAAAGCCATTTTAACTGCCCCGCTTCACTTAGATTATACCCATCTGAGTTTTAAATATTCCGAATTTCCCGAAGGGTTAAAAATCATTTTTTACGATAACAAAAATGAGGAGAATACTGTTGTAGCTGATTATGGTATTTTATATAACCAGACTAAAATCGTAGATCTTCAAGGGAATGTGGTGCTGCTCTCCAACGATGGATCCCGTTTAGAGACAGATCAAATGTATTGGGACTCCGAAAAGGAATGGCTTTTTACTGAACGCCCTTTTACTTTTGAAAATCAAGATTATAATCTTGCAGCAATCCGATTGGATGCAAACAAAGAATTTAGTAAATTTAAATCTGGAAGATTATCTGGAACCATTGCTGTAGAAGAAAAAAAAGATTCTCTTAAACTAGATGAAAAGTTATAAAATCTCCGAAATCCTCTACTGGCTTATTGCGGTAGTTGCGACTTATGAAAGTTTCAATCAGTGGAGCAGTAACCGACAAAAAGCCTATATCTTTATTGGTTTTGCGCTGCTATCCATTTTTATGGCACTCTTCAGAAGGTACTTTCGAAAGAAATTTAAAAACAGGGGAAATACCTCTCAATGATCATTTCTGACCTTGTCATTCTGATATGCCTCATCCTGTCAGCCTTTTTTTCTGGGATGGAGATTGCTTTTGTCTCAGCCAATAGGATTTATCTTGAAATTGAAAAGCAACATTCGGGCTTGAATGCAAAGTTTTTGAACTTTATTACTCAAAATCCCTCTCGATTCATTGCCACCATGTTGGTGGGGAACAATATCGCTTTGGTCATTTACGGGATTTTTATGGGGGATCGTATTTTGCAATTGTTTTTTCCTGAGACCGTCATAAACGGAACCCTCAGTCTGAGAATCGTTTTTCTTCAAACGATCCTTTCCACAGTTGTTATTTTACTGACGGCAGAGTTCTTGCCTAAAGTATTTTTCCAAAGATTTTCAAATTTTTTCATTAAGATATTCGCATTCCCTACCTCCATTTTTTATGCACTTTTTGCCCCCATTACTTCGATGATCATTCGTTTGTCAGATTATATTTTGATCAAATTCTTTAATACTGAAAAAGATCAGATTCAATTAACTTTCTCCAAAGTAGAATTGGGGAACTACATTGAGGAGCAATTGGAATCTACCAAGGACATGGATAATGTGGATGCCGAAATACAAATTTTTCAGAACGCATTGGATTTTTCTGAAGTAAAGGCCAGAGAAGCCATGGTTCCCAGAACAGAGATTGTGGCCATTGAAAGTGCTACATCACCCGCCGAAATCAAAAAAATATTTACTTCCAGTGGCTTGTCTAAAATTCCTGTTTTTGACGAGTCCATAGATGATATCAAGGGCTATGTTCATGTTTTTGAAATGTTTAAAAACCCCTCTAACCTTTCAAAAATATTATTGCCCGTCGCCTTCGTTCCAGAGACAATGAAAATCAGCGAGGTGCTAAAAATACTCACCAAACAACGCAAGAGTATTGCCGTGGTTTTGGATGAGTATGGAGGGACTTCAGGAATCATCACTGTGGAGGATATCATCGAAGAACTCTTCGGAGAAATTGAAGACGAACACGATCAAATTGCTCTTTTTGAAAAAAAGATTCAGCAGGGTGTCTATGAGTTTTCGGCTCGATTGGAGGTGGATTACATCAATCTAAACTATGATTTAGAATTGCCAGAGAATGAGTTTTACGAAACCTTAGGGGGATTAATCGTTTATCTTAGAGAGGAAATCCCTGCCAAAGGAACCATTGTTGAACTCGAAAATTACGAGTTAGAGATCAAAGAAGTTTCTTCTACTAAAATTGAGCGAGTCATCCTCAAAATTAAGAAGGATATTTAGTGTTTTTGATGCCTATGATGAATTGATTATCACTCCTCAAGCCTTTAAATAACAAACAAATTCTTTTTTTAAATCAAAAAGGAAATTGTAATTTCGCATCCGACTCAAAAAAAAATGGTATGGCAGTTTTAAGTCAAATCAGACAGCGGTCTGTATTTCTAATTTTGGTTATTGGGATGGCATTATTTGCTTTTGTTATCTCTGGAGTATTCGATGGAAATTCGGCTGGGAGTGGCCCAGACGACCCCATAGCGATTATTAATGAAGAAGAAATAGAATTGACCTTTTACAGACAATTGGTAGAAAATACAGAAAGAAACTACAATATTTCTACCATGCAAGCGGTAAACACAGTATGGGATCAGTTGATTCGTGCAACCATTTTCCGTCAAGAATTTGATCGTTTGGGGATTGACGCAGGGAGAGAGCAAATAGAAATGATTTTGATGCAAGATGAGAGAATTGTTCAAGATCCTAGATTTCAAAATGAATCTGGATTTTTTGATTTTGGCATTTTTACCAATTACATCAACCAATTGCGTATTGAAAATCCTCAAGCCTACGATAGTTGGAAAATCCAAGAAGAGAATATTGCTGGCTTGGCCAAAGAAAACATCTACTATGATTTGATTAAATCCAGTACTGGATTTACCGAATTGGAAGGAAAAAATGCTTACCACAGTGAAAATGATAAAGTCAATATTAGATTTGTCAGGTTACCCTATGATGAAGTTTCCGATACCATTTTTAAGATTACTGATGCCGAAATAAAACAGTACATAAATGACCATAAGGAAAATTATGAGACCGATACCAGTAGGAGTATCCGATATGTGATTTTTAGAGAAGAGGCCACCGAGGAGGATGAAAATCAAATTCGTGCCGATTTGGAAAAGCTGAAAGACCAAAGGATTGCATACAATGATGTTTCCAAATTGACCGATACCATTGAGGGCTTGTCAACCACCAAAAACTTGACGGAGTTTGTGGAACAATATTCTGAAACCCCTTTCGACTCTATTTATAAAACCAAAGGAAATCTGGTGAGTGAATATGCCGATATTCTTTTCGGTCTTAATCCTGGGGATGTATTTGGGCCTTATAAAGACGGTAACCAATTAAAGCTTTCACGTTTTTTGGACAGAAAAAAGGGAGGCGCCATTAGGGCAAGCCATATTCTGGTAACTTTTCAAGGGGCTGAGAGAGCCAATCCAGACATCTCGAGATCAAAAGAGGAGGCTCAAAAATTAGCACAAGAGTTGTTCCGAAAAGCTAGAAGAAATCCTGATGATTTTGCCCAGTTGGCAACTGAAAATTCCGATGGACCATCCAAAACTCTGGGAGGTGACTTAGGATTTTTTCAAGAGGGAACCATGACTGAAAAATTCTTTGATTTCTGTAACCGCTCCAAGATCGGTAGAATTGGCGTGGTCGAAACAGAATTTGGATTTCATGTCATCAAGGTCACAGACAAAGAGGATGTGGTGTTGACCGCAGACGTGTCCAAGGAAATCATTCCCTCCGAAAAGACCTCCAACGAAGTATTCCAAAAAACCACTCAGTTTGAGATGGAGAGTCTCAAAATTAAGAATCTGGATAGCGTTGCCAATCAATACGACTACGAACTAAGGTTTGTACAAAAAGTCAATCTATTGGACGAGAACCTTCCCTTTTTACCGAGACAAAGAAATTTGGTTCAGTGGCTATTCGATGACGATACCCATGTAGGCGATATAAAGCGATTCAGCATGTCCAATGGTGGATATGTGGTAGCACAAATGTCAGGAATCACTCCCAAAGGCTCCGTCAACATTGATGCGGTTAGGTTTGAAGTTACTCAAGAAATGTTGAAGAAGAGTAAAGCGGAATATCTAGTGAAAATTCACAATGATAAAAAAACCTTGGAAGAGCTGATAGAAGGTACTGACAAAGAAATTGAAACTGCTTCGGCAGTGACCCAAGAAAATACTGTCCTTGCAGGTGCAGGTACTGAGCCTTACGTAATCGGTACAGCTTTTGCTCTTAACCTTAACCAACCCTCAAAGCTGATCAAGGGGAATACAGGGGTATACATGATAGAGGTGACTTCAAAAGAGATTGCAGAGGAAATGGAGAGTTACAAGGCCTACGCCAATGCCCTTCAAAATGAAGAAAATATTAGAATCAACGCTTCTATCTATGAGGCTTTACGTTCCAGCGCAGTTATTGAAGACAATCGTCAACTTTACTACTAAGTAATCATCTCTTCGTAGCCCAAAACCACTGGATAGCCTCTTTCTTTGAAGTAGGCGGGTGTGGATTCATTTCCAGTAACCATAACAAAGTCACCCCCCCATGCACCTAAGCTTTTTACCGCCCCCGGAAAATCCCTAAAGTGGCTTTGCTTGACTGGAGTGACTCCTATAATAGCTCCAATGAAACGTTCGTGTTCAATCACTATTTGTTCAAAGTCATCAATTGTCTGAGCCGCTATGATGGCATCCGTCAATGCTGAAGCCTGATGAACTTTTTCGCTGCTGATTTCTTGTTTTTTAAATTGTTCAACAGCATTTTTGCTGTTTTTCTTTTGGTTGAGGTAAACAAAAAATATATTGGTTTTAAAAGGGGGATGAAAATGACAATTTTCGATCCTTGGCCCTTTGGTTGTCGATTGATAAATAATGGGCCCTTTGGCCGTGGCACATGCAAGATCATAACCACTTCCCCCAAAACTATTTTTTAACAGCCTGTAGGGATCAGTATCCGTCCATTGGGCAATGTTTGAAATCAGAGTAGAGGAACTTCCTAACCCCCAATGACGGTCAAACTCTAAATGGGTTTTTACTTTACCACCAAATTCACCGAGGAAATCCCTTTTTTGAATTCTTACCGATTTGAGGATTTGAGCCAATGGCTCAGCGATACTGGTTATGTCAGTAGCTATAATATTAAAATTTGAAAGGTCGAAGGTTGCACGAAACCACAGTTGGTGGTTTTGATCCCAACTCTCCCATTTGAGGGTTTCTGAGCGATCTTTTTCAAAATCAAGCGATTGTCCCAATTGGGTGGGAACGGCCAAAGCTTTTGCTCCCCTCAAAACCATATACTCTGCCGACAGTAACAGTTTTCCATGACTAAAATATTGTGGCATGGGCTTAGGGATTAGATTTCAAAAAGTCGGTTACCGCGCTGTAGCTCACATTATGGGTTTTGAAAAAGTTCATAGCTTTTTCTTTCTGGATTGGGGTTGCACCGTGTTGGTTGAGTATGTTTAGTAAATGCATCTTCATATGCCCCTTTTGAATCCCTGAGGTGATGAGGGAACTGATCGCTGCAAAGTTTTGAGCCAAACCGGCAACGGCTACGATCTGCATTAGTTTTTTGGCATTGGGGTGGCCTAGCAATTCCATTGACCATTTGGCCAAGGGATGCAATTGGGTCAAACCTCCTACGGTCCCCAGAGAAAGGGGGACTATTAGTTGAAAAACAAAATCATTTCCTTCAAAAAAGGCTTTGCTAAGACTTGAATAGCTGCCGTCTTTGGAGGCATAGGCATGAACGCCTGCTTCTACCGCCCTAAAATCATTTCCCGTTGCGATGATAAGGGCATCGATGCCATTCATGATTCCTTTGTTGTGGGTTACTGCCCGATAGGGTTCTTTAGAAGCGATCTCTACTGCCCTTATAAACTTGCTTGCAAATTCCATTCCGGTCATACCCTCCTCTATTGCCAATCGATCAATAGGGCATCTTACTTCGGCTTTTACCAAACATTGTGGAACAAAATTGGAAAGAATACTCATGACGATTTCAATCGACAGTTGCTGTATCTTGAATGCTTCATGGTCTTTTGCCAATGATTGAAGGGTGGAGGCAATCTGCTCTAGACAGGAGTTGATGAAATTGGCTCCCATAGAATCTGCAGTCTCAAAGCTTAGATGCAACTGATAATAGTTATCGATTAAATCTGATTTGTCTCTGAGTTCTATGCCTGTAATCCCACCATTACGCTTACGCATATTGACAGTCAGGGACGCAGTACTGTCAATAAGCGTTTGTTTCGTTTCCTTAAAAAAGGTATCGATTTGTTCTGTTGTACCATCGAACAGAAAATGTATTTGTCCAATTTTTTGGGTGTCGAGAACTTGCGATTTGAAGCCACCTCTTAGAGCCCAAAACTTCGCTGCCTTCGATGCTGCAGCCACTACAGAACTTTCCTCTATGGCCATGGGAAGGGTAAATTCTTCTCCATTGATTACAAAGTTTGGAGCCACTCCTAGGGGTAGGTAGTAGTTGGCTATAGCATTTTCAATGAACTCATCATGACTTTTTTGAATTTTATCGTTGGCATGGTTATAGGAAGTGACGATCTCTTTGGCTTTAGTACCATCCTCAAAATGCATTTGAGTGATCCAGTTTATTTTTTCTGCTTTAGAAAGCTTTGAAAAACCCTCGATTTTCTTTGACATATTGTAATTTACTATGCTTTACAAAGATACATGATTCTGTATTTACCATTTGGATGATGAACATGGTCTCATCCTTGTCTATTTTATAAAATCATTAACTTTAGCGATAGAATAGAATAATCATGAGTGAAAATCTTCCTAAACTCCCACATCAAAGAACCTTTATGGGTCATCCTAGTGGATTGTATGTTTTGTTTTTTACGGAGCTTTGGGAACGTTTTTCCTATTATGGAATGCGGGCGCTTTTTACCATTTTTTTGGTCGCCAAAACCACAGACCAAAACGCCGGTTTTGGCTGGACGAATGAAGAGGCCATATGGCTGTACGGTTGGTACACCATGTTGGTTTATATTGCCGCCATTCCTGGTGGATGGATTGCGGATCATTTTTTGGGTCAAAAAAAGATGGTTTTGCTTGGAGGATTATTGCTCTGTATCGGTCATGGAATTCTTGCTTTTGATAGTGAGATAAGTTTTTACATCGGCTGTGCTTTTATCATTTTGGGCGTAGGTGGACTCAAACCCAATATTTCTAGTATGGTGGGCGGACTCTACCCTCCGGGAGATGAAAGAAGGGATTTAGGGTTTTATATTTTTTATATGGGAATCAACCTAGGTGCATTTTTTGCACCACTTCTTTGCGGATGGATTGGAGAGACCTACAATTGGCATTATGGGTTTGGATTGGCCGCCATTGGAATGTTGATAGGTCAGATTTCATTTTTTTTCGGTCAGAAATACTTGGTGGGAGTCGGTGAACTTAAACGAGACTCCGTAGATGAAAAGCAAGCTTTGCAAAATAAAAAATTAACCCCAATTGAAAAAGACAGGATCAAAGTATTGTTGGTTTCATTTATGATGATTATTATTTTTTGGGGTGCTTTTGAACAAGCAGGAGGGTTGATGAATTTATATGCAAAACAAAAAACCAATCGTATGTTGATGGGGTGGGAAATACCAGCTTCTTGGTTTCAATCTTTAAATGCCTTTTTTATAATTGTCCTTGCAGTTTTTGTGGGGAGTGCGTGGAATAAAATCAAAGCCAAAGGGAAAGAAGCTTCTTCTATTTTTCAAATAGCAATAGGAATTCTCATCATGGGATTTGGGTTTTTATTCATGCGTTTTGGAGCTTCAGAATATGAGTTGATGGGATATTCATCGATGTATTGGTTGGTATTGGCCTATTTGTTTCATACAGTGGGTGAATTGTGTGCCTCCCCAGTGGCCTTGTCGTTCATCACCAAGCTGGCTCCAGAAAAATATGCCGCTTTAATGATGGGGTTGTATTTCGCTGCATCTGGACTAGGAAATAAGCTGGCAGCCAATATCGGTGGGAGTGCAGAGGCTACAGGAGAAAAAGTAACCTTTACAGGAATTTTTATTTTTTGTACTTTGTTTGCATTAATGGTCATTGCCATTTTAAAACCCCTAAAACGCCTTACTCACGGGGCGGAGGATTTAAGTGAAAAAACGATCTGATTACTATGAATATGAGACTTTTATTTATTGTTTTTTGCCTGAGTGGTTTTTGGATTCATGCCCAAGCCATTGAGTGGATGACTTTTGAACAGGCTTTGGAGGCACAGAAAGAAACGCCCAAAAAAATACTGGTGGATGTCTATACCGACTGGTGTGGCCCGTGTAAATTGATGGACAAAAAAACTTTTCAAAACCGCGATGTGGCGGCTTATATCTCCGAACACTATTACGCAGTAAAATTCAACGCCGAAGGCCAGGAGACCATTGATTTCTATGGTAATAGTTTTACCAACCCCAACTATGATTCCAGTAGAAAAGGAAGGAATGCCACCCATCAATTCACCCAATTTTTGGGCGTCAAAGGTTACCCAACCGTTGTTTTTATCAGTGAGACGGGCGATTTGATCACCCCTTTGGTAGGCTATCAAAATCCGCAGCAAATTGAGCTTTACCTCAAAATGATAAAGCAAGGAGATTATATGATCTTCAGCAAACCGGAGGATTTCGAAAATTATCGTAAGAATTTTAGACCGCGATTTAGAGGTTGATTTTGTAGGCACCTTGTTCCCTGAGGTTTATAAAAGAAATGTTGCGTTTTTCACAACTTTTTTTCCAACGATTGATACTCCAAGGGGGATTACTTCCATCAGCGATGACCATTGTGGGCTGTATATTTTCCAACACCCGATCCAAGTTTACTTTGGGATCATTGGAAAGTAAAAGGTGTGTAGGTTGAATATTTGGGATTTTGTAGATGACCCGCTCATCGAGAACCAGCAGTTCAGTTTCGTTTCTTACAAACGTGTTTTTAAAAGTTTTGATTTCAACTTCATCAATGGGGTATTCATTTTTAAAATCATTGATCACCCTTTCTTCCCCTGAGATATCTTGTGGGCTATACAACAACAATTTATTTGGGGTATGATGTACGATTAGAGTTTTTTCGTGTTGATACAGTAACCACAATTGGTTGATTTTTGAATGCTCCCACTTTTCCAGAAAAAGAATCATTTGAAGTATAATAATGGTGGCGAAGGCTCCGATTACGTAGTTGATTTTTTTGAATTTTATGCTGCTATAAATTAAAATCATAAGGGCATAAATGATGACCAGAGAAATCAATGAAAGCTTCATGTTTTGGAATAAAAAATGCTCTTGATTGGCAATCCATAACACTGCCTCATTCATCATGTAGACAATGCTATCATAGCCCACTGAGATAAGCCCTATTTCAATCTTTAAACCGATGAGCACAACCAATAGTAAGCTAACAATCAAGAACAGGCCAAAGAGTGGTAGGATGAGCCAATTGGAGAGAAGGAACAATCCGGGAAATTGATGGAAGTAGAAAATACTCAGTGGTGCCACTGCAATCTGTGCAGCCAAGCACACGCAGGTTATTTCCCAAAACCTACGAAGGACAAGGAATCGTGGCCTCCATAGTTCCTGAATAAGGGGGTTGATTTTGATAATACCCAATACAGCGAGATAACTCATCTGAAATCCTACTTTAAAAAGAAAAGGAGGGTAAATGACCAATAGTAGGAAAAAACTTACGACTAACAAATGAAAAGTATTGTGAATCCTATGCGAATATTTACCAATGGCAAAGCCCGTAAACATGGTTACTGCTCTGGTCACTGATGGGCTATTCCCCGTAAATACTGCAAAACCCCATAAGGAGGCAATGACACATAAGAGGTATGCCCCGTTACTTTTTGTAATCCATTTGATGGGTTTCAAAGCATAACCCAAAAAAAGCATGATGATGCCTATGTGAAGACCTGAAATGGCCAAAATATGGATTACCCCAGCATTGGCATAAGCCTGAATCAATTCTTGATCCAAAGCGTTCCTCTTACCGAGTATCAGGGTTTTGATTAAGTTTTTTGATGCTGTGGAAAGTGGGGAGTGGTCAAGCTTTTTTTCAATCTTACCATTCACTGAGCGAAGGAATGATAAAGGATTTATTTTGTTATTGTTTTTATGTATATCAATCTCCTCACTACTCAAATTGATTTGGTCATATACTTTAATTTTTTTTAAGTAAGCTTTATAATCGAATCCTCCGGGATTGACCCTTGATTGGAGCGGTTTAGTTGTTACTTGCGTAAGGACGAAATCACCATTTTCAGGCACGGTTTCAAGCCCCTTTTTATCGATCCCTACCAATACACTGCCATTTGTTTTTTGATCATCTATTTGAACAATTTTTCCGTAGAATCGATACTGGTATTCATTGGCTTTAAGTGATTCTGTTAATTGTATGATGGTTGTTTTATTTTGTCCTTTCTTATTAAAATTACTGTAATGATGGGTGGGGAGACTGTAAAATATTTGTTGGTGTAGGCTGCCAAGTGGGAGAAAAATGAAAAGTGCCAAAACACGATATTTTTTATGTAAGCATCCCAAAAAAGTTACAATGATGAGGATGCAGCTAAGAGAAGTATTTTGTAGAATTTCGGATATCAACATACCCCCCACAAACAGGAGTGTAACGGGATAGATCAGAAATTTGGGGACTTTCATCCCCTAAAATTAAAAGGATAATTATTTATTTCAAGGAGTCGACAATCAATTGAGCAGTTTTTTTACTGGCTCCGCCTCCACCCAGTGCTTTCCTCAGTTCTTTGTAATCTTCCTTAAGCTGATTTTGACCGCTTTCTGAAAGGGTGTACTCCAATTGTTTTTTTACTTCCCTTACATTGAATTTTTCTTGGATGAGTTCTTTGACAACTTCTCTATCTAGTATGAGATTGACCAATGAGATGTATTTTAATTTTACAAGTCTTTTGGCAATTTGATAGGTAATAAAACTACTGCGGTAACAAACAATTTGGGGAACATTGAGCAATGCGGTTTCAAGGGTGGCCGTTCCACTTGAAACCAATGCAACTTTGGAGTAGTTAAGTAAATCGTAGGTTTGGTTGAGAATGATTTTAATCTTTTTGTCACCTATCAATTTTTGATACCAATCCAGATCGATACCAGGAGCTCCTGCAATCACGAATTGGAATTGAGGAAAGTATTCCGAAATTTTCAAAAAGCGGGGTAGCATTTTTTTGATTTCCTGCTTTCTACTCCCAGGGAGCAATGCGATGATATCATCTTTCTCTGAGAGTTGGTGTTGCAGGATAAAATCTTCTGATTTTTTTCTTATGCTTAAAGTGTCCAACAATGGGTGTCCTACGAACTCAACTTTGAATTGATGTTTTTTTTCAAAAAAATCCTTCTCAAAAGGGAGGATAACATAGAGTTTATCTAGTATTTTTTTCATGAGTTGTACTCTACTCTCCTTCCACGCCCATACCTGTGGACTGATGTAGAAGTGGTTTATAAACCCCCGTTTCTTGGCCCATTTTGCGATCCTGAGATTGAATCCAGGGTAGTCAATGTAAATGATTGCGTCTGGTTGAAAGTCGAGAATATCTCTTTTGCAGTAGGAGATGTTATTTAGGATGGTTCTGAGATTGACAAACACCTCCCAAAAACCCATAAAGGCCAGCGACTTACAGTGTTTTACGAGATCGCCCCCAGCATTTTGCATTAAATCTCCGCCCCAGAACCGAACCTGAGCTTTGGCATCTTTTTCTTTCAATGCTTCAATCAGTTTCGATCCATGGAGATCACCTGAAGCCTCTCCCGCTATAATATAGTATTTCAATTTATATAACTTTTAGCAGCGCTATTAACAGAACAATAAAGATTGAAGTGATAAGGATACCTTTGGCAAAATTGGTTTTTCTTTTTCGCATTCCCAGAAAAAACAAAGGTAAATTGATCAAAGCACCCATGCTGATGAGGCCTCCCAATTTTTTTTGATGATATAGGGATACAATGGCGTCTTCAATGGGTCCTTGCGAAAAGTAGAGCAATATAAAAATAGTAATACTCGAACTGGCAAAAAAACTGGCGATGATGCCTTGAAAAAGTTCTTTTCTATTCAAAACTCCAAGTATTTAGTCGTTGGATAGCATGATGAGCAGTAAGATCAAACTCTACAGGTACAATGGAAATGTATCCATGGCTCAATGCCCATTCGTCTGTATCCTCCCCTTTGTCTTCATTGACAAATTTACCGGTCAACCAATAATAGTCTAACCCCATTGGATTGGTTCTTTTATCAAATTCTTCTACCCAGTAAGCATTGGCTTGGCGACAGATTTTTATGCCCTTTATTTCTCCCTCCATGAGTTTAGGAAAATTTACATTGAGGACAACATTGGAGGGAATTTTATTTTCGAGAGCACTAAGTGTAATTTTTTTGACATAGTTCCTGATGGCGTCAAAATCGGCACCCCATCGATAATCCAATAAAGAGAATCCAATGGCTTGTATGCCCTCTATGCCGGCTTCAACAGCAGCACTCATGGTACCAGAATAAATGACATTGATAGAAGAGTTGGATCCATGATTGATCCCCGATACACACAGGTCGGGCTTCCTGTTTAAAATTTCATTGACTGCCAATTTTACACAATCGGCAGGTGTACCGGAACAGCTGTACTCAAGATGTGTGTTTTCTTTCACCTCGATTTGCGTACAATGTAGCGTGGAATTAATGGTTATGGCGTGTCCCATTGCAGACTGAGGACTGTCAGGAGCAACCACCACCACCTCGCCAATTTCGTTCATTACCTCAATCAATTTCCGGATGCCCGGAGCCGTGATTCCATCGTCATTTGTTACAAGGATGAGGGGTTTTTTTTCCATTATTTGCGTTATCGAATGTAAATTTAAAAAATTATAATCCCCACAGATCAATTTTGTATCAACAAAAAGTTTTTTGGATAATGCTTAAATAAAGGGTTTTTGGTTAAATTAGCTTCCTAAATTGCTATTTACATGAAGCTTATTAGACTCTTTGTTGTATCAATTTTCGTTATACTATTAACGACTGGTTCCTCATCGATTAATGAAAATCCTGATAAGGATAAATTATTGATTGAGGTCATCACTTATGTCTTACAAAGAGGACACTATGACCCCAAGGATATCAATGACACATTTTCGGAGAATGTTTTAAATAATTTTATCGAGGGCATTGACGGTCAACACCGTTTTTTCTTGCAATCTGACATTAATAATTTTAGGAGGTATAAAAATGAAATTGACGATCAGATTAAAGAGGCGGATATTTCTTTTTTCAATATGGCTTACGAAAGGCTGGTTTCTCGTATGGATCAAGTGAAGGCTTTTTATGGGGAATTGTTAGACCAGCCATTTGATTTTAGTACCCATGACTCAATTAACCTTAACTTCGAGGAAATTCCTTACGCTAAAACCTTAAATGGATTAAAAAATCGTTGGAGAAAAAGATTTAAACTTTCTGCTTTGGAGTATTTTTCGGATTTGGTGGAACAACAAAATTTTGAAAAAGAGAAAGACAGCACCTTGCTTATCAAGTCAGAAATATTATTGGAAGAAGAGGCGAGGAATAAGACAAGGGAGAATATTGAAAACTACTTTGAAATATTTGAAGATATTGAGCGTAAAGACTGGTTTTCTGTTTACGTGAATGCCATAACATTGGAGTTTGATCCACACAGCAATTATTTTGCCCCAGACGACAAAGAAAAATTTGATCAAAACATTTCTGGGAAATTTGAAGGCATTGGAGCCAGATTACAAAAAAAGGACCAAGAGGTAGAGATCATTGAAGTCATTGTTGGTGGACCAGTCTGGAAAGCGAAAGCATTGGAAGTGGGAGATGTGATTCTCAAAGTTGCACAAAAAGACGAAACCCCAGTAGAGATAGGCCCCATGCGTTTGAATGATGCAGTAAAACTGATCAAAGGCCCCAAGGGTACACAGGTTTTTTTGACCGTCAAAAGGGTGAGTGGAATTATAGAGGAGGTGGTGATCAATAGAGATGTTGTGGAGTTAGAAGAGTCCTATGCCAAGTCATCTATTATATTAAAAAATGGGAAAAAATACGGGCTGATAGAATTACCCAAGTTTTATATCGACTTTAAAGATCAAAACAGCAGAAATGCAGCCAGTGACATAAAAAAACAATTGGAAATCCTTAAAAATAAGGAGGTAAAAGGAGTTATTCTTGATTTGAGAGACAATGGAGGTGGTTCCCTAAAAACGGTTGTTGACATTACTGGTTTTTTTATCGATAAGGGACCCGTTGTTCAAGTTAAAAGTACTGGTGGTAAAAAAGATGTTTTGTATGACGAAGATCCCACCATAGTATGGGATGGTTCTTTGGTTATTATGGTTAATGAATTTTCTGCATCCGCTTCTGAAATTTTAGCTGCCGCACTTCAAGATTACAAAAGAGCAATCATTTTGGGGAGCAAGCAAACCTTTGGCAAAGGAACCGTCCAAAATGTTATTGATTTAAATCGAATTATTTCTGGTGGAACCTACGGAGATCTGGGAGCCGTGAAACTCACTACCGATAAATTCTACCGAATCAATGGAGGTTCTACCCAATTGGAAGGGGTTAAAAGTGATATTGTGGTAAAAAATCAATATTCGTACATTGAAATGGGGGAGAAAGATCAAGACAATCCTTTGGCTTGGGATCGTATTGACCCCGCTCGATACAAGCAGTGGGGAAACCAGATCAACTATGATTATGCCTTGAGTCAAAGCGCTAAAAGATTAAAAGACAATCCCTACATTCAGCTAGTAGAGCAACAGGCTCGAAGGATTGAAGTCCAACAAGATGATTATACCTATACCCTAAACTATGACAATTTTGTCGAGGAGAAAGCGGCGAATAAAAAAATAAATGAAAAGTTTGCTGCCCTCAAAGATTACCATTCAACCCTTACTTTTGATTGGATTGCAGAACCAGGAATGCCCATTGACGATGTAGTAAAAGAGAGGAAAAAAAGATGGGTAGAATCCCTACAGCAGGATTTTTACATTGATGAGGCTGTCAATATTTTAGAAGATTTAAATATCAATTTAGACAACTATCCTCTTGCTCAAATAAAGAAATAATCCAATTATTTTGAGGGGAAGAAATTTCTTTAAAAAATTTTTGAAAGACGTTTGGGGGCTTATTAGTATCCTATATGTAATGGTGCTTATAGTTGTTGCCATCTTTGCCTATCAAATTGCCCCAGACAAAACCACCAATGCCAATCAGATGCATTTGTCAATTCATTCCAAGCCTCCAGGGTTTAGCATTGACATGCTCCTCCTAGAAGCTAAAAATAATGAGACAGCTGACAAATCCTTTTTTAAGGGAGTGATCAATAACATTCAAGAGATTCCCATTCAAAATTTTAAAATTCGATCAGATGGGGTCGATATTCAGCCTTACGGATCTCCCAATGATTTTTATGAGTTTATCCCTGCTTCTCGGTTTCAATCGCCATTTTCAGAATCCATTTTTAGAGCGCAAAATCTGGAGGAAAGAACATTTATTTTGGGTACAGACAAGTATGGTCGTGATTTGTTGAGTCGATTGATTGTAGGTTCCCGAATTTCTCTATCCATAGGCTTTGTAGCGGTATTCATCTCCCTTTTGATAGGGGTCATTTTAGGAGCTTTATCTGGTTTTTATGGAGGTTATTTAGACAAAGCAATCGTTTGGTTGATCAATGTTTTTTGGTCTATTCCCACTCTTCTTATGGTGATCGCTATCACATTAGCTCTTGGACGTGGCTTTTGGCAAGTTTTTATTGCCGTAGGTCTCACCATGTGGGTTGAGGTGGCCAGGCTAGTAAGAGGGCAAGTGATTGGCCTAAAGGAAAAAACATTCATTCAAGCTGCCAAAACTTTAGGATATGGTCAATTAAGAATTATTTTTCACCATATTTTACCATTATTGATCCCTCCCTTGATTGTGATTTCAGCTGCAAATTTTGCCGGTGCAATTTTGATCGAAAGTGGATTGAGCTTTCTTGGAATTGGTGCTCAGCCTCCCATACCCAGTTGGGGAGGAATGGTCAAAGATCATTTTAGGTATCTACTATTGGGTAAGCCTTATTTGACTTTATTACCCGGCTTGGCCATTATGAGTTTGGTTCTGGCTTTTATGACTTTGGGAAACAGTTTGAGGGATCTTTTGGACGTAAGGAACTGACCTTACCAATCATTCAACCTGTTGGCATCGAAATTCAAATGAATGAATATCATGATACTAAATGCCAGAATGCAAGACCCTCCGTAGCTTATAAAGGGCAAAGGGATCCCTATGGTAGGAACCATTCCTAATGACATGCCGATATTGACAAAAAAATGAGTAAAAATTAAACCTGCCACACCATAGGAATATATCCTTCTAAATTTATTGACTTGTTTTTCGGCTTGGTAAATAATTCTAAAAATCAAAAAACAAAAAAGAAAAATTATAAAAAAACCACCCATAAAACCCCATTCCTCTCCAATGGTGCTAAAAATGTAGTCGGTATGCTGTTCAGGTACAAAGCCACCCTTGGTTTGCGTCCCCTCGAGAAACCCTTTTCCCTTAAGTCCTCCTGAGCCTATTGCAATTTTTGATTGGTTGATGTTATATCCAACCCCTTGGGTGTCAATTTCTTTTCCCAAAATCACATTAATTCTGTCTCTATGTCGCTGTTCAAAAATATTATTGAAGATATAGTTGACCGATAGTGAAAATCCGATTGATACAAACATCGATAGGATAAATGGCAAAAGTTTTATTTTGGGGTTGAGTTTCTTTAAAATCAAATAAATTAAAAAAATCAGCAACATAATCAGGCCAATTACCACCCCTAAAGGAAATAGAAGGGTAATAAAAAATAAGGTCAAAATGGAAAAGAAAATGACCAAGTAAGAAAAGTTTAAACCCTCTCTGAACAGCGGAAAAAAGAAGGCTCCAAAAACCAAAGCAGATCCTGGATCGGGTTGAAAGACGATCATTAAAAATGGTAAAAACAGATAACCACCGATTTTAAATAATGTCTTAGGTTTTTTTAGATCAGATTGAAATTCACTTAAAACCTTTGCTATCATCAATGCAGTAGCCATCTTCGCCAGCTCGGAAGGTTGAAAGCTAAGCCCAGCAATATTGTACCAAGAAGTGGCCCCTGAAACGGTCTTACCAAAAACAAAAAGACCCAACAAGAGTAGCATGCATACAAAGTAACCTAGGGTTGCAAATTGTTCAAAGAACTTACTGTTTACAAATAGAATTACACCACCGACAAATAGGCTAAAAACTAAAAAAAAAACTTGTTTCCCTACTGGTTGACCGATATCAAAAATACCTTGGATCGATTCATTAAAAGTGGCTGAATAAACATTGGCAATTCCAAAGGAAACCAGAGCTAAGTATGCAAATAAAAGCCTCCAGTCCAATCGGTATATAATGCTTTTACTCATTGATCTCGAAGGGTTTTCCTGAGTAAGGTTTATCGTATTCCGCCAAAAGGCTTCCATTCATCATTCGATCTTCCAACCATTTTCTAGTGACTTGTCCGTTGAGGTATTTTTCAATCATTAGACTGGCAATTGGAGCGGCCCACCGAGCACCCCAGTAACCATTTTCAACATATACAGCCAGTGCGATTTTAGGGTCATCTTTAGGGGCAAATGCAATGAAAATAGAGTGGTCGGTTAGGGCGGTCTTTACCCCATCAATTTTCATGAAATTTTCAACGGTACCCGTTTTTCCGCACACCTCAATTCCTTTGATTTTGGCTACCCTTGCAGTCCCTTGCTCAACCACTAGATGCATTCCATCAATAACCGTCTCAAAATGGATGGAGTCAATCGATGTCATCTTTTTTTCATAAACCTTGTCAAAGGGTCCTTCACTGACCGATTTTAGGAAATGCGGTTGAATGAAGTACCCTCTGTTGGCTATAGCTGCGGTAAAATTAGCCATTTGGATTGGGGTGGTTAATAGTTCGCCTTGACCAATAGCATTTGATACAACTGTGGCAGATTTCCAGCCACCCTTTTTGTACCAAAAGTCATAATAATCTGAATCAGGGATAAATCCTTTTTTACCCACAGGTAAATCGTATCCCAAATAATTACCTAAACCAAAGCTTTTCAAGTGTCCATTCCAAATGTTTATTCCTTCTTCAACCGTAGAGCCGGCTTCATCAATTATCTTTCTATAGACTTTGGCAAAGTAGGTATTACAGGATTTGTAAATACCAGAGAGTAGATTGTTGTTCGTTCCAGTAGCGCAATGACACTCCATAAACGCACCTCGTGCATAATAGTGACCGTTATTGCATAGGTAAGCAGTTTTGGGCTGGATCACACCTTCTTGTAGTGCAATGAGTGCGTTCAATGTTTTAAAAGGTGATCCAGGAGCATATTGTGCTTGCAGGCCTCTATCAAATAGTGGCTTTGCCAAGGTGTCTAAAGCCAATTTTCGGAAGTTTTCTGACCGTTTTCTCCCCACCAGTAGGTTGGGGTCATAACTGGGGGCAGAGATCAAAGAAAGTACTTCTCCAGTTTTGGGTTCAATCGCTACTATTCCGCCTCTTTTGTTCTGAAACAAACGCTCTCCGTATTCCTGAAGTTCTCTGTCAATGGTGAGTATTAGGTTTTGAGCTCCTTTTGATTCTATGTCGAATTTTCCACTTTCATAAGGGCCGATAATTCGATTAAATCTATCTTTTTGATAGAATTTTTTGCCTTTGGTTCCTCGAAGTAGTCCTTCATAGTATTCTTCTATTCCCTGCCTGCCGATCAATTCCCCCAAAAGGTAGTAATCCTCTTTTTTCATATCATCCTTATTGACCTCACTCACATAGCCTAAAACATTTGACGCAACAGGAACTGGATAGCTTCTTACTGAGTTTTTTTGAAGAAAAAATCCACTGTATTTCCATATTTTCTCTTGAATAGAAGCATTGTCTTCCTTTGAAATTTGTCCGACAATCACAGAGGGTAATTTTACAGAATAGGACTCAGCTAAATTTATTTTTTTTGACAGTTCTGATTTTGAAATCCCCAACGACTTGGAGAGTTCCAAAGTATCAAAAGGAACGATGTTTTCTGGAATAGCCATCAGATCATAAACCGGTTGGTTTGATGCTAAAAGTTTATAATTTCTGTCGAAGATATAACCACGCTCTGGGTAAATGGAATATTCAACTACTGCATTGCCATCAGAAAGTAATTTATAGGAGGAATTGATCAGCTGTAAACTGACAAGCCTTAATGTGAAAATAAAAGCGGTTAGTAAGGTAACCGCTGGTAAAAAAAAACGTCTAATCATTTTTATTGATCAATATGCCCATGGTGAGATAAACCATAATAAAGGTAAAAAAAGATGTAATAATTGTGTTTTTTAGTATGACTAGAGCATTGTCGAAACTAAAATAAACAACTGAATACAGCACCAAATGATGAATCACAACCATCAATATGAGATAAAGTAATCTCTGAGAAGCAGGACTCCCTTTAATCATTCCCATGGGAATGTCATAATTAACACCAAAAGAAAATCGTATAATAAAAGGTCTCAAATAGGCCAATGTCAATGTTGAAATGGTATGTGCTCCTGATCCTTGGGTTAATAAATCCAAAAATAATCCTAAGGTAAAACCTAAAATGATCAATAAGGTTGGATTACTATTAAACCGGTAAATTATGATAAAAAGAATATAAAAATTGGGGTTAATGAACCCCAGAAAGTTGATGTTATCGAAAACAAATGCTTGAAGCAACAACAACAACAAAAATTGAATGATAGAAGTTAAATTATTTTGATTCATTTTCGAGTTGTTTGAGTTGATTGATATTCCTGTTCTTCACCACATATACATACTCTTTCTGGGTGAGATTACTAAACAGTTCAACATCAATATTGTAATAACCTTCTAATTCAGGTTTTTCAAAATTGATCACGATTCCTAAGGGGATCCCAAATGGGAAATAATCAGACATGCCTTTGGTGGTAATGGTATCTCCAATTGAGACTGGATTCAATGTAGAAATATCATTAAGCTTCATTCTCTTAGGATGTGTGCCATCCCAAGAAAGAGAGCCATAGGCCCCGTTTTTTTTGAATCCTGCATTGATTTTCAGATCTCTATGTAAAATGGAGAGAACACTTGAGAAATTAGCAGTAACCTGATTCACGATACCTATAACGCCATCACTGGCTATCACTCCCATTTCAACTTTTATGCTGTCTTTATAGCCTTTGTCAATAATCAAGTAATTTCTTGCAAGACTGTAACTGTTTTTTATAATTCTTGCTGAAAACACTTCATAATCAAATTGATCAATTGAATTGCTTTTTTCTCTTTTGTCAATGAATTGAGCTAATTCCAGTGCTTTGAGTTTTTCATTTTCAGCAGCAAGTTTTTCGTTGTTTTCACTCAATTTAAAGTAATTCGAAAAATTATTTCTTAAGAGGTTAAAACTACTTGAAACGGCCAAAGAGGCATTACTAAATACAGACTGGTGATAAAAACTCCTTCGATTTAAAAAAAGAAGTGAAAGGATCAATAATCCCAAATAAATAAAGCTGTTTTTGTACTTAATTAGGGCATTGATGAGCTGCCGCATAACTCATTATTTGATCAAAACGGTTTTGTATCGCTCGATGTTTTTTAAAGTAATTCCTGTTCCGCGTACCACGGCTTGAAGTGGATCCTCGGCAATGTATACTGGTAAATCGGTCTTCCTTGAGAGCCTAATATCCAAGCCTCGCAAAAGCGCTCCCCCGCCTGCCAAATATATTCCTGTATTGTATATGTCTGCGGCCAACTCAGGAGGAGTTTGAGATAAGGCCTCCATGATGGCTTCTTCAATTCTAATGATGGATTTATCCAAAGCCTTTGAAATTTCACCATAGGTAATGACGGCTTGCTTAGGTTTACCAGTAACCAAGTCTCGACCTTGAACGGACATGTCATCGGGCGGGTTTTCAAGGTCTTCTATCACAGAACCGATCATGATTTTTATCTTCTCTGCGGTGCGTTCCCCAACATATAGGTTGTGTTTACTTCTCATGTAATTCACAATGTCATTGGTAAAAACATCTCCTGCAATCTTGACAGACTTGTCACATACTATTCCCGATAAGGCTATAACTGCAATCTCAGTTGTCCCACCTCCAATATCGACAATCATATTTCCTTTGGGTTGCATGATGTCTATCCCGATTCCGATAGCAGCAGCCATTGGCTCGTGGATCAAATAAACTTCTTTTCCATTAACACGCTCTGCAGATTCTTTTACGGCTCTCATTTCAACCTCAGTAATACCAGAAGGGATACAAATCACCATCCTTAGGGAGGGGGTGAAAAACCTTCTTTTCAGGGTAGGGATGCTTTTGATCAAGGTATTGATCATTTGCTCGGAGGCATTGAAATCTGCAATAACTCCATCCTTAAGGGGTCGAATGGTCTTAATGTTTTCATGGGTCTTTCCATGCATCATACTGGCTTCGTCTCCAATGGCAATGATTTTATTGGTAGTTCTGTCGATGGCAACTATGGAAGGACTGTCTACAACTACTTTGTCATTATGGATGATCAATGTATTTGCAGTTCCTAAATCTATTGCAATTTCTTCAGTAAAGAAAGCCATATGAAGTCACATTTATGCTTGCCTAAAGGTATGAAAATTAATGTTTAAAATGACGTGTTCCTGTAAAGACCATTGACATTTCGTTTTCATTACAATAATCGATGGAAAGTTGATCTTTAATCGACCCTCCAGGTTGGAGAACAGTTTTGACGCCAGCTTTGTGAGCGATCTCAACACAATCAGGGAATGGGAAAAAGGCGTCACTGGCCATTACAGCACCATTCAGGTCAAAATCAAAGTGTTTTGCTTTTTCAATGGCGTGGTTGAGTGCATCTACTCTCGACGTTTGTCCCGTTCCCGAGGCTAGCAATTGACCATTTTTTGCCAAAACAATGGTATTCGATTTGGTGTGTTTACAGATTTTAGAGGCAAAGATTAAATCCTCAATCTCCTGTGCGGTAGGTTTTTTGGTTGTGATCAATTCAAGTTCTTCGGCAACATCTGTTTTTGAATCTCTGTCTTGCACCAGTATGCCGTTGAGACAGCTTCTGTAGGTGGAAGGGGGAAGCAGGGTGTCTTTTTGAACCAATAATATTCTGTTCTTTTTCCCTTTCAAAAGTTCAAGAGCGTCCTCTTCATAATGGGGAGCAATCACCACTTCACAAAACAAGCTGTGTATTTCTGTGGCCGTATCCAAGTCAATGGTTTTATTGCTGATCAATACCCCCCCAAAAGCCGATACAGGATCTCCAGCGAGCGCATCTAGATAGGCTTCTTTAAGTTTAGAACGGGTAGCAAAGCCACAAGCATTATTGTGTTTGAGAATTGCGAAACTGGGTTGTCCTTCATAGAATTCAAGCATAAGGTTGACTGCTGCATCTATATCTAAAAGGTTATTGTAGGAAATTTCTTTCCCATGAATTTGCTCTAAAAGGTCGGATAATGGACCAAAAAATTGACCTTGCTGATGCGGGTTTTCACCATAGCGTAGGGTTTTGGAATCTTGGATACTCAGCTTTAATACTTCTTCCTCCTGATTAAAATGATTGAAAATAGCGGAGTCATAGTGAGATGAGGTTTGAAATCCCTTAACCGAATACCGTTTTCTCTGTTCCAAATTGGGTGCACCTTCAGTTTCGATCAAAATTTGAAGAAAATCTTCGTAATCATTTTTATCTGATACACAGAATGTATCCTTAAAGTTTTTTGCTGCCGCTCGAATCAGCGCAATCCCTCCGATATCAATTTTTTCCACAATTTCTTGTTCACTGCCCCCTGCAGCAACCGTTTCTTCGAAAGGATATAAATCCACGATTACCAAATCAATTTGGGGGATTTCAAAATCCTGCAGTGCCTTTTGGTCTCCTTCCACTTCCTGTCGGTTTAAAATTCCCCCAAAAACCTTGGGATGCAATGTTTTTACACGCCCTCCCAAAATTGAAGGGTATCCCGTAACGTCTTCAACTGCAACCACATCACAGCCTAAATCACGAATAAAGTTTTCGGTCCCACCGGTAGAGTAGAAAGTAACCCCCAATGAATTTAATTGATGAATGATGGGTGCCAATCCTGCCTTGTCATAAACAGAAATCAGAGCAGATGAAATTTGTTTTTTACTCATTTATTATTCTTATTCGATGAATTTTTAGGGTCTCTGTTTTTTTAGGTCTTCGTTGATGGATTTGGAGTACCTTTGTACATTGACTCAACAGCACAAAAATATTAAAAACCTCCTAGGGAAAAATCTAATTTCGCCTCTATTTCTGGCGTTTAATTAACCAAAAAAAGCCCACTTTTCAACAATGAAACAAAATATAAAAATTACGGGGATGACCTGTGAAGCTTGTGTCTCCTCGGTGACGGAAAAATTGATCCATTTGGATGAGGTAGAGGACCTTAAAATTGATTTGGCCAATGGAAATGTAGAGTTGGAGGTGTCAAAAACATTGACAATGAAAAAACTTTTGAAAGTTTTACCCCCCAAATACATACCATCCCTTGAGTCGAAGTATGAAGATACCTCCTCTCTGGAGCCCGCCTCTAAATTAAAACAACTATTCCCACTTTTTTTGATTTTTGTTTACCTGATTGCCGGTGCCGTTCTGCTCCAAAAAAACACTTTTAGGGTCTCCAACTTTATGATCGATTTTATGGGGCTATTTTTTATAGTTTTCAGTTTTTTTAAATTTTTAGATTATAAGGGGTTTCCCACTGCTTTTGCACAATACGATCCATTGGCTAAAAGAAGTGCTTTTTATGGTAAGGCTTACCCTTTTATTGAGACCCTATTGGCTTTTATGTTATTACTCCGTTGGCAGTTAACCTTTGTTTTTATTGCCACCATTGTGATCTTATCCATCACTACCATCGGGGTTATTTATACTCTTTTTGATAAAAAAAAGATCAATTGTGCCTGTTTGGGGACTGCTTTAAATTTGCCCATGACTGAAGCAACGCTCATCGAAAATATAATTATGCTGGTCATGGCGGTGACGATGTTGTTTTACCAATTGGGATAAAATCCTTAACTTTATTAAATAAACTCAAGGTATATAATGTACTCAAGAAGCATTAAAGCCATCTTTTTCAGTCTGATTTTTTTAACTTCAAAAATTGGACTGGCGCTGAATGTTCATTATTGTAGTGGCCATATTGAGGAGATTGCTCTGGCTTGGAATGCAGATGGATGTGAGATGTCCATGGAAAAAGGTCAAGATCTAAATTTAGATGTTACTTTTGCCAAAAATCACTGCTGTCAGGATGAAACCATTTTTATCCAAAATAATCATCCACAAAAAACCGTTAACGACGATTTTCAAATTAGCACGCTTGCAATCCCTAATTGCACTGAGACATCTTTCAATGCCATTAAAATTATTCCTTTCGAGGAGGTTTTTGCCCACTCAAATTTTCTTGTTCCCAAAAATAAAATCTTCCTTTTAAACCAAAGTTTTATTTTTTACGGCTGATTCATCTTTAAATAAATTTTCTATTTAACGTTGAATTAAACCCTAAAATCATGAAAAAATGCATATTTATTGTATGTATGTCGTGTGGTGTGGTCTTCTCTCAAGACCCCCTTAACGGAATCGTACAATATCAAGAGAATAATAAAACTTACCCATTGACCGGAGCCAGTGTTTTTTGGCAAAACACCACCATTGGAACGGTAACGGACATAGAAGGTGCTTTTCAGTTGGAAAGAACACCTGAGACAGATTTATTGATCATTAGTTATGTCGGTTTTAAGACCGATACATTAAAAATACAAATGCCATTCATCACGCACCAAATGATCCAAGATCAGGATGACGAATTGGACGAGGTTACCCTCACTCAGCGTCGAAAAGCTTCTCAAAAATCTTATATCGAGACGCAAAATATCCTCAAAGTGAGTAGCGATGAATTGTTAAAAGCGGCTTGTTGTAACCTTTCGGAAAGCTTTGAAACCAATCCAGACATAGATGTGAATTTTTCAGATGCTCTTACAGGCACCAAACAAATCAAAATGCTTGGCCTTTCAAGTACTTATTTGTTGATTTCGGAGGAAAATATCCCAATGGTTCGTGGAGCTTCTCAGGCCTACGGGTTGACCTTTACGCCTGGTACTTGGGTGGAAAGTATTCAAATCAGTAAAGGGGCGGGATCGGTAACCAATGGTTTTGAAAGTATCTCGGGGCAAATCAATACCGAGTTGAAAAAACCCATGACTGACCTCCCATTCTTTCTCAATCTATTTGGCTCCATCAATGGCAGGTATGAAATAAATACCCACTTCAATAAAAAAATTGATGAAAATTGGAGTACAGGCCTTTACCTTCACGGAAATAAAAGAACCGAAAAATTCGATAATAATAATGATGGTTTTTTGGACCTTCCTGTTTCGGAGCAAATCAATTTGATGAACCGATGGCAATATACGGATATGGAAAAGGGATGGGTCAGCTTTTTGAGTTGGAGATACATGAATGATGAG
>Ga0255765_1001473_pt1 | contig 28952 bp, 17 predicted proteins | sample 041ome_8_FD_179965 | JGI IMG/M metagenome (GOLD analysis project Ga0255765, IMG submission 179965) | Coastal salt marsh microbial communities from the Groves Creek Marsh, Skidaway Island, Georgia - 041407BS metaG (version 2) | ecosystem: Environmental > Aquatic > Marine > Intertidal zone > Salt...
GGGGGGGGGGGGAGGGGGGGGGGGACGAAAGCGAAGACGGCGCGCGAGCGAGAGACGCCGAGACGCGAGAGACGAGCGAGAGACTGACGCGGACGCGCGATTCGCGACGGTAGCGCTCGGTGGAGGACGCGACGGTGATCGAGCGCGATGGCGCGCGATCGGGGGGGGGCGTCGACGTCGGCGGTGGACGAGACGGCGGACGAGACGGGGGAGGCGCGACGGCGGCGGTTGCGAGACGAGGACATGCTCGTCGCGCGAGCGAAGGCGATTCGGGAGAAGATAAAGGCGCTGGACGCGCGGGCGAACGTGAAAACGCACGATGATAGCCGGAGGAAGAGTCATTGGGAGTACGTGATGATGGAGATGACGTGGTTGGCGCGGGACTTTGCGAGCGAACGCGACTGGAAGCAGGAGACGTCGAGGCAGGTGTCGCATCTGGCGGCTTCGTGCGAGGGCGCGCCGAAGGATCGAGAAGAGCAGGAGGTGACTCGGAGGAAGACGCGGTGCGCCATGATCGCCGCCGACGTCGCCGAGTTCTGGGCCGAGGCTTGGGAGCGGGCGAAGGAGCGGCCGCTGCCGAACGCGGGCGAGCTCGTCGAGGACGAGGACGAAGGAAGCGAGAACGGCTCGGCGGATGGTGAAGAGATCAAGATGGAGACGGAGAGCGACGAGGATGATGGGGGTGAAGAGGGTGATGCGGGCGAAAAGTTGGGACGTCAAGCGACGTTGACACCGACTGGTGATGCTGAGTTGTCGCCGACTGCGACGCTCGCGTCGACGCCGCCGCCGCCGGCGGGGATGCGAATCATCAACTCTTGGGCGTCGAATAAGCTGTATCTAGCCATGGTGGAGATGAAACGCGATTTGGTGAAGGACGCTATCGAACTGAAGGAGGCGAAAGAGCAGAAGGAGCGCGAGAAAGAGGCCAAGAAGGCGGCGAAGAAGAGCAAGGGGGCGCCAAAGGCGACGCCGAAGCGCGGACGAGGTTCAAAGAAGAAGGACGACGAAGACGAAGACGAAGACGAAGACGCGGACGGTGACGCCAAGGCTGATCGCATCGCGTTGGCGGAGGCTCTAGAGATCGACGGTATGGATCTGGACATGGACCTGTTGGCTCCTCCCACGCCGCCGCTCGTGGAAGAGTTCATGCCGGTGATTTACGACGCTGTGCCGATGTTGAACGAACGCGCCTTCAGGGAAACGATGCAAATCGAGGCTCAAAAGTTTGCGGAATACGAGCGCAGTTTACGAGGTTGGGAAGAAAACGAGCGCAAGCGCGCGCGCGCGCTCGTCGAAGCGGCTCGTTACCAAGCCGAGGAAGAGGCGCATCGGGAGACGATGGAGCAGCGCCGCGCGTTTTTGGCCGCCGCCGCCGCTCGCGGTCATTACTTCGACGAAGAGGGTTACATGGTGGACATCAAGGGTCGTCGTCGCAAGAACAAGCGTGGAGAGTACATTCAATTCGGTGTTCCTGGTCACGAGGTCGATATGGATTTCGGTGTACCCATTCCCAAGCGCACTGGACCGATGGACGACAGACGCCGCAAGGACGCGAAGAAGAAGCGACGCGCAGGTGCCATGCGGTCTTGGTCGCCCATGGAGGACCAACTGCTGTGCGCCATCGTGCACGAATTTGGTTCCAACTGGGCCCTCATCACCGACGCGTTCGCCGCGAGCACACCGATCAAGGGCACGTATCATCGCATCGATCACTGCCGCTGGCGTTTCTCCCATCTCACGCAAGTCGCCGAACAGCAGCAAGACCAAAGAGCCATCGCCGCGCTCGACCTCAACAAAGGCAGCGCGCGGACGCTTATGGCGCGTGCGCTTCCGGTGGAGGACGAAACCGTTCGCATTCATTTCGATCGTTCATGCGCCGTCATGGCCAAGCACCTGAAGATTCGAAAAGCGGCAAAGATGGAGCGATTGGGGATGAACAAGAGTCGTCGAAACGCGCCGCATCGATCGTGGCGAGAAGTGCAGTCAATCTGCGGACCGACGCAGCAGCCGCTTAGTTTGGCGGATGATAGTCCCGTTGGCGGCGTTACCGGAAACGGTAGTGTCATGCCCGGTGGTCAACGACTCGGAACAATGCTACCGATGGGCGGCGTCGCCTCGGGGCGGTCGGGCGTGCCCTCGTCAGCGGCGGGTGGACTCGCTCGCACGCCGAGCGGGGGGATTCCAGGCTCTAGCATGCCTGGAAAGAAGGATGCGAAAAGTATGGCGCAGTTCCAACAAATCGGCAGCTACTCCCCAGCCTCGGGTGGGGCCGCGATGCAGCTCGGCGGGATCGGAGGAGCCATGCCGGTGACTGGAAGCAAGTCCCCGGCGCTCGCCCCGGGCTCGTACAATCTCTCCGGTAGCAAGACTCCTCCAGCGAAAAAAACGACGCAGATGAAGCGCAAGGGTAAGAGAAAGTGATAGCACATCAGATACCATCATAGCAAAAGCGTATTACTTTAATAGAATGAGAATCGTTTTTTATTCACACACTGGCCATGAGAGGCTCTAATTCTAGCTCGAGCACGCTCGTCGGGCTGACGATGTCAAACTTCGCGCAGACGTCGGGATGGACGATACCGAACACGCCGATTTTCTTCCCATTCCGCATGACGTGCGCCTGCCTGCCCGGGAAATACGTCGGCTCATTCGATTCTTGGAGCTGATAGCCAAAGTCTGAGCCGTCAAACTTCGCGATGCCGACAACTTGCATGACGCGATCCAACACGCCTTGAACGACCTCGAAACCACTTTGAACGTTGCTATAGAGAACCAGTAGTCTTCGAGAGTTGCGCGCGCCGACGTCCGCCTCGGGATCGAGCACGACCACGTCACCAACTTCGAACAATTTTGCCGGCAACGGCGCATCCTTGTTTGCCCCCAACGCCTTCAGCGCGCCGGGCAAGAGGCTGTTACGAGCGACTTGCACATCCAAACTCGACGGGTTAGCTACGATTGCTGCGCTGTTGCCGTCATCTTCTCTAAGCACGTTCGCAAAGTTATCGTCGTGCGAGCACAAAATCCATGTCAAGACTTCGCTAAAGCCGCTGCGAGCCACCTCGCCTCGCACAGCGTCTGAAAACTTGTTAATGGGTTGTTGGGATGCGATCGTGTACGTGTTCGGCACCGTGCGCGCGATGTTGTTGTATCCGTGCGCGATCGCCACGTCCTCGGCGATATCGCACGGGTGCAAGATATCCGATCGCGTCGGCGGAACCTCCACTCGAAGCGTCGTTTCGTCCGCTCCGAGCTTGGTCGGAAGTTGCATTCGGCACAACAGGGCCGCCATCGTTTGGCGATCGATCGACGTCCCGATGCGCTTATTGATGTAATCAACATCTGCGTCGACAAATCGAGTCATAAAATCGGGGTATGTCGTCTCTTTGCCGGTGCAATCGACGACGTCCACCGGCTCAACAGTGAACGGCTCGGCACAGTACTCACTGAACATTGTCACCATTGTGTTCAGCACAATCTTCGCCTTATTCAAATCCGTCGCCGTGCACTCGATGAAGACGTCTGTCGTATCCAAAGAAATTGCCGATTTCGCACCGTTAATGATCGGCGGCAACGACAACACCGTGCCCTCGGAATCCTTCACCACGGGAAACACGGCGCTGTCCTCGATGATGTGCAAAAAGTGCTTCAATTTCTGATCTCCCTTGTAAAACTCCATTAAATCTCGAGCGTTGAACGACTTCTCCTGCTTCAACGGCACAAACTCGATCTCTTCCGGCAACTGCGCTTCGTAGGTGAACGGCCCCTTGATCTTCCCCAAGTCGTGCGTCCCGATCGCCACCAGGCTTCGGCGTCGACAAATATTCTGATGCAACTTGTCCTGCAAATCGATGAAACTCTCGTATCGCTCCTTGGTAAACTTCAGCCCTCGAAGTACCGCGCACACGACGAACGGTCTGACCAACATCGCGCTCGGTTTCACCGTCATCCGCTCCCGCGTCCCGCTCGACGGCTCGCGCGCTCGAAACGTCGGCGTCGGCGTCGTCCCTCGAAACACATTCAACGCGCGCGAGATCCCTTCCAAGCACAGCAAATCGTAACGATTCGCCGGGATATCAATCTTGTATATCACGTCGTCGCTCTCGTCCGCGTTCGCGCTCGTTTTATCGCCGTCTTGCCCTAAAAACTTTGATTTCATCGCGCTTTCCGAAGTCACTTCGTCGAGTTCGATCCCGAACTCGAAGCACAGCTCGTCGAATTCATCCTCGGTGTACGTCTTACCGAGTCTGGCGAAGAGTTCATCGCGGTTGAGGTTCACCGTGGGCATGGCGAACGCGTGTGCGCGACGTGATGTGGCGATCTTTCGTCGTGGGGACATCGGCCCTCTCAACACTGAAAATCTGGGGTTTTCGCGCAGACGCGATGAAATTACTGCATACATGCTATACATGCTATAACAACACAGTTTTACAGGATCACGCCGAATCGCTCGCCTTGGCCTTGGCATCGACGGCGATCTTGGCGTCGGGCGACGGGGCGGCGTCGACGGCGTCGACGGACGGCGCGGACGCCGACGCGCGCGAAAAGAGCGTCAGCGGCGCGGCGAACGCGGATCGCAAGGCTTCTGGGATGATTTTCGAAGCAGTCGATGGAGGCGGTGTCTCAGCTGCTTCACTAGACTTTGCGTCGTCCTTTATCGCACTCGCGGGTTCAGATTCACGCTTGCGGAAATTTTCTCGCCACGCCTCGAGTTTGGCTTGCGCCGCGGATTTCGGTCGCGGAACGACGCCGAGTTTGATGAGCTCGTTGATCGCGACTTCGTCACCGCTTTCCACGACGAGCTCGAGCAGGCGTTGGATAGCGCGCAAGACGGTCTCGTCATCCTTGTATTTGACGAACGCCGAGGCGTCTGCTCGCACTTCCTTGTAAATATCACCGAGCGCCTTGGAGAGGATCAAATCCGCGGGCATCTTGAGCACCAAATTTGAGTCAGCGATAACGCGATCGACTTCTTCGTTTTCCAGCGCGGCGGCAATACGCTGAACCGGAAGTGAACGAACGTCGATAGAAACCTTACCATCGCTCGCACTCGCGTCGCCGCCCGTCTTCAACGACGAAAAGACGGTGGTGATGGAGGTCGCGCTCGACGTTATGGTCGAATTCAGTGTCGTCTTCGTTCTGTCAAAGAACGCACCGACGTTTTCCAAACCACTTTTTGCGCTTTCGATGCTCGCCTTGGCGTTTTCTTGAGCGAGCTCTAGACCGCGATTGGTTTCTTTTCGCACCGAGTCCGTGGTTTTTGACGCCCACGTGGACACGGCTTCAGCGCTCGACGATACCGCCTCGGCCGTGCTCGCCGTCAACGCCACAGTCTTTTCACTGATGATCTTGGACGTGCTTAACAACTTTTCAACCGTCGTCGGTAACGGTGTCGGGGTGAGCGTGCATCGCACGCAATCTTTCTCGACTTCGAGCGTCACGTGAATGAAGCCATTCTTTGTCGTCAGCGCCGCTGTTGCGGCGGCGGCGGCGGCGGCGGCGGCGGCTTTCGCCTGTTCTTCCTCTTCCGCCTTCTTCAACCGCATCTTCTCTTCGTGTTCTTCGACCATGGGTAAGAAAATATCGATCGACGACATCGCGATGTACGTCGTAAACGAAGAGTTGATCACTTGCGTTATATCCGCCGTGACCGACGCAAAGTATTTCGGTCCAAATATGAGCGTCGTCAAGCGCTTTGTTGCATCTCGAGAAAACTCCCTATCGAAGACCTTCTTCGCCATCTTCTCCGCTTCGTCGTAAGACATTTTCTTTTGTTGCATAGCGTCAGCCTTTGCGTCGCACGCCGCTTTCATCGCTCGTCGACGACTCTTCAGCACGGTTCGGTTGCCAGAATTTAAGAAATCAACCAGCATTTTTGACGCTCGACGTTTGAGATCGTTCCCTTCCGCGACGGCGCGGTCGAGAGCGTCTTGCATTAACGACGACATTGAATTGAGCGATCCCCAAGATTCATCGAGCGACGATGTCGAAGCCGATTTGACATCCACGACGCCATCGATGTCCATCCGCGGCTTCGCGTCCTCGTCCTCCGACGCCTCGTCCTCGCTCGAAACCTCACTCTCAACGTCGTCTTTCATGAAACGAATAACAGGGGACATCTGCAAATTTTCCTTATCCGTCCCTGCCGCGAGCGCGATGGCGGTGGTGATCACTGTCGGATCTAACGGCGACGATCCGCACAGACACGCGAAGAAGAGAGAAATACGAAAGCGATTCATGAAATGCGTCGCGTGCGCGCCCACGGGTCCGGGCGTCAGCCAAGCGAACATGAGCGCCGCGGCGTATTGAATGACGTTGTGTGAGTACACGGCATTCATGAGCGGTGCACGTTCGGGCTCGGGATATTTTTGAAAATGTTTCCAAGCCATCTCCGGGGCGCCGGGAATGCCAGCCATGGGCACGCCCTCGATCGCCGTCTTGAGGAATTTGTGAATCGCCAGCAACGAAGCCGTTTCATGGACGCGCGCGAGTGATTCTTTATCCACTTTATCCATCTTGGACGTTTCGGCGCCGTCGGCGCTCACTTCATCGCCCTTTGCGTCCGCTTCGTTGTCCTTTTTCCCCGCCTCCTCGCGTTCGCGCTCCTCGGCGAGCCACTCGTCGTCTTTGCGAAGAAACATCGCCCAAAACTGCGTCTCCTGGCGTATAGCTTCGTATTCAGCGTTTCTGAGTTTTTTCGCTCGACTGTTCCGCCACTCTAATTGCCAATTATCTAAACGAAGCTGGAAATCTTTCGCCACCGTCTTCTTCCCGCTCGATCCGCTAAACCATCCGCCGGTTTCAGCGTCCACGTGTCCCCCATCCACCGCGCTCAGCCCCTCGCGAGCGCCCTCGGGCACGCAAAACACGTTGTTCCCAACCACGCCCGTCAATTTCACGAGCGCATCGCGAATTTTGGACGCGCGCACGTTATCCGAATCCCCCACGCGTTCGCAAACCACAAAAATTCCGCTCGCCCCCAACCGCTCGACGTTGGACGCGATCTCGTCCACCACGCCCTCCAACCGCGTCCCTCTCAGCGCCTTCACCGCGCCGACCAACGATTTATCGCCGCTCCCTCCTTCGTTCCTCCGCTTCGGTTCCGGCCATTGCGTCGTCTTTTCGTTCTCTTCGCCCGTCGTCGCGTCCTCGCTCGTCGCCGGCGCGTTCGCCTTCGCCTTCGCCTCCCGCCCCCCCCCGCGCTCGCCCATCGACGCCTCCGCCGTCACCACGAACACGATCCCATCGCACGTCATCCACAATTTCGTTCCCGTGTCCTCATCGCGCGTCGTCGCGCGCTCGCGCTCGACCTCTCGCGTCGTCGTCGTCGTCGTCGTCTTCCCAACACCCGCGCCGTCGCCGAGGTCCATCCCATCGAGGTCGTCGTCGTCTCGCGCGCCGTGCGTCGCGTCCGCCGTCGCGCGCGACGCGTTGAATCGCGTTCGCGCGTCCGTGACGCCCAACCGCGGTCGCGCTTCGCACGCGGCGACGATTTCGCGAAGCGATTTCGATCGCGCGCGCGATTCTCGACACTCGGGAAAGCACCTCGCGTCGTCCGCGAGCGCTCGCTGCGCGCGCGCGTCCGTCAGGAGCGCGTCGAGGGCATCGCGCGCGTCGTCCATGCGCGCGCGGCGCGATCGGGCGCGCGCGCGACGTCGAGTGACGATTCGCGTCACCGCCTCGAAGCGTCGCGCCGCTTCGAGCGTCATTAAAACGCGCGCGACCGCGCATGCGCGCCGCGACGCGCTCGAGCGCGCCCGCGGGGACGCGCGCGAGAGCGCGCGCGACGCGCGCGGCGCGACGCGGGCGCCGCGCTCGAACGGCGGCGCGATTCGAGGACGAATTCGAACTCGAACGCGAATTCAGCGACGCCGTTCGAGCGCGACGCCGCGTCGTCGTGCCGCTCACGGCGCGCGAGCGCGCGCAGCTCGCGCAGGCGTGGAGCGAGGAGTGCCGGACGATAGGGCTCGCGCACCTCGCGAAGTGCTTTCGCGCGCGCGCGAGCGAGGGGAGAAGAGACGACGGCGACGACGGCGACGACGACGAAGCGCGAGACGACGACGATTCGGCGTTGGATTGGAACGCGTGATGGCGCCGCGCGCGCACGTGGTGTGCTTCGGCGCGAGCGATCAGGCGGAGGCGCGGGCGTGGGCGACGCGCGTGTTTCCAGAGGTCGGGGAGACGACGACGACGACGCTGACGAGGACGAAACCGGCGGAGACGTATCGCTGGCGAGGCGATCATAAGAGCGCGCGGGAGTGCAGGAAAATGGTTGAAGCGGTGTGCGCGGAGGTTTTGAGGACATCGACGACGCGGGTGGTGGTGGTGTGCGCGAAATTGGGAGGGACGGGGACGACGCGGGCGACGCAGACGTTTGCGGCGTTTCGAAGCGCGTTGCCGAAGGGCGTAGACGTCGGCATCGCGCTCGCGCGCGGTGCCGCGCCGACGAAGGCGTCGTGCTTGAGGGCGAATCTGTTGTTTAACGCGGTGGTCGCGCGTTGCCCGGCGCGAAGGCTGTATCCGAGTCGACGCGCGCGGTCTGGGGAGGAAGACGAAGACGAAGAGGAGCGCGCGAGCAGAACGTGGCATCGAGAGCACGCGCGCGCGATCGCCATCATCGCCGATCGCGTCGAAGACGACGGTGACGTACTCATCGCGCGTGCTCGCGAACGATTGGTGATCGATGGCGATCCTATACAGCGCTTGACGCTGTCCATGGCGGAGCAACTCGCGGATGTCAGCGACGCCGTTCGCGCCTTCGTTGAAACGCGCGGGTTCAACGTGACGCTGCGCGAAGGCGTGACCGCGCGATTGAAAGCGTCCACGCCCGAACGCTGGTGTTCCGGGGGGTACTCGGCGCATCACTACGTCGCCGCGCCGCCGCAGCCGCACGGCGTGTATTACGAGCTCGAATTGACGGATTCCGGCGTCGCCGTCGGCTACGTCGCGATGAGCGCTTTGCAGAGCGACGAAACCGCGACGGTGGCGTATCCGTTTTCTTCTCCAGATACTGTGTTCACCACTGCACAAGTGGATCGACTCTGCGTGCTTCCCGAATTCCGCGGCGCCGGCGTCAAGGAGGCATTGCTCCGCCACGTGTGCGACGGTTATCACGAATTCGGATTACCCGTCCGAATCAAGACGGCGAAAGAATCCGTCGTTGCGAGTTTTGAAAAGTGCTGCCTCTTGGCGTTTGAGCGTGTCAAAGACCCGACTGCAAAGGGGGTGGAGAAACGACGTGGGCTGAAGAAGGTTGTCGTGTTACCAAAGACGGACGAGGACCGATGGACCGTCGACGGCGACGATTCGCGCGATTACGACTCTGATTGGCGAAAGTTGCAGGCGACGACGACGACGACGGTGAGCAATCCGGTCGCCGCGTTCAACGCCGCGCTGAATCGTTCGACGCCGGACACCGCGCCACGTGCCACGCGTCAAATGTTGACCGCGATTGAAGGCGTCTCCGTCTTTGACGCTTACGCGGAGCGAATCGTGACGACAGCCGTGTGTCAAAAAAGTTACGCGGCGATGTACGCCACTTTGAGCGACGCCATGCCATTTCGGGACGACATTTGTCGTCGCGTTATCGCTTTGCTCGACTCGAGCGACGACGAAACCATCGCCGGAGCCGCCGAATTCCTCACCGAACTTTGGCGCGTCGGCGCGGCGACGGAGGAAGAATTTCTGTCTGGAATATTCCGCGAGGGATCGCTCGACGAATTTGTGCGCGTCGAAATCGCGTTCAACGCATTGTTACGATTCGGTGATGTGTTACGAGACGCGGAACCCGCGAGGGCGTACGTCGCCGCGTGCGCGCCCGATGGTCGACGTAATTTAAGTGCGCGCGGCGCGGCGGCGCGTTTGATTTTTCTCGCGGAAGAAGTCCATGCGTTCGTAGAGAGCGGGTACTCGGTTGCGAACCGGCGTCACTTTGGCGCGCGACCCGCTACCTCGAGAGCCGACGCGCATGATTCCGCGCGGGAGGAGTTGAAATCTTTGAGGATCGTGTACGACGACGGCGGCGCGGAGACGGCGGCGATTTTGCGTGGCGAGCGCAAGGGCTGGGTGTTTTGGTACGTCGGTTCGCCCGTGCGTTCGCACGCGCTCGACGGCCCGCGTGCGTTTCGTTTCGTCGCCGAAGATCCGCGTCGATTCGTCCCGGTGTAATTTTACCAACAGAATTTTACTTTACAATTTCGTCTTCAGGCGTCTGACAGCGTAAACATCATAACCGTCGACTGTCGACAGCTCGCCACGCGCACTGGCTTCCCATTCGCTTGCTCTATGAGCGATCGCGTCTCTCGCCCGTTCGGTGGTCGCTCCGACGCGACGTACAGGTAAAAACTCACCGGGTCTGGTGACTTTTTGCTAAAATTCCTATTCGGTTGGTACACCTGAAACGTCGGCGCCACGCGCACGGGCGTCTCGTCGTACTCCAAAGTCATCGCATACGGCGGTTTTGCGTTCGCCTCGATCGCCGCATCTATTTCCGGCCCGATCCACTCGTGTTCGATCGCGCCAGACGCGAACCACCACCGCCGACTCTGTAATTCTCGCTGCCTCGGCGTCTTTTTAATCTCGCGCGTCGACGGCGCGATTTTCCGTCTCTTCACCGCGTCCCGATCGTCGTCCACGGCACCGTCCTCGCCCTCTCGCGCGCGCTTCCAAATTCCCAACCCCTCCGTCGCCGCGACCAAGTCCGCATCGCTCGCCCTCGCCTCCATCGTCCACGCGCTCCCGAACCGTCGGCACACGTATCCCAACCGGCACACGTGCGCGTACGCCAGGTACGCCTCCCGCGACACCCCCACCCGCGCCATCAGGCGATACACCGCGCGCACGCTCGCGCATCGCTCGTCCTTCTCGCTGAAGAACAGCGCCAACCGCTCCGTTTCCACCAAAAACGCGCACTCCTCCGCGCTCAGCCACACGCCGTCGCCGCGCGCGCACCCGAATCGCGTAAAATGCCTTCCTCGGTGTCTCACCACCTCCGCGCGCCGTTTCGTCGCCCGCCAGATCGCGCACGGCATCACCGCGCTCTTCTGCCCTCGCGTCGCGTCGCAGTGCGCGCGCAGCGACGCCAGCGCGCTCGCGCGTCGCGTTTTTTGCGCCTCGCTCAGCGCCCCATCCACCGGCGTCTGCGTCGCCTTCGCGCCGCGCCTGAACACCGCGCCGCGCGCGTCGCGCGTCGCCGCCTCCGTCGCCATCCCCCCGTCGCGCGCGCGTCCTCGCGTCGCGCCGTCGCGCGCGCGTCGCGCGATGCCGCGCGCGTCGCCCTCGACCGTCGGCGGCTCGACCGCGTTCGCACTTCGCGACGCGCCGTCGCGTCGCGTCGCGTCGCGTCGTCGCGCGCGATGCGTCGAAGCGATTCGCTGACGCACATCGAGCACGCGATGTCGAGCGTCAAGTCGCTGCGCGGGCGCGGGCTCGACCTGCCGAACACCCCGCGATGGCTCCGACGGAAACACAGGCGCGCGCGACGACGACGACGACGACGACGACGCGAACGCGAGCGACGCGAGACGAAAGACTGACTCCGACGCGCGGACGCGCAAACATGACGCAGGACGATCCTGTGCGTGATGGTGATCGCGGTGGTGAGCGCGGCGGTGATGGTGGCGCGGTCGAGGAGCGAGCGGGCGAGGTTGGAGCTGGACGCGGTGGCGAGCGCGGTGACGCGAGAGGCGCGACGCGCGGGGAAAGGGGTTCTGGGACTGCGACGGCGGCGGTGACCGACGCGATTTTAAACGATGGATTGGATAGGTGTGTGAGAGATTGGCGAGCGATCGGTGTAATGATGATTGATTGCGCGTAGCGCGCGAGCGAAGTCTGCGCTCGGCGCGGTTCGCGGCGTCTCGTCAAATTCGTTCGCGAGCGTCTCGTCGAGCTCGTTCGTCTCGCGCGTCGCGTCATGTTTGCTGCTGGTGTTGTTTGGGCGTCGTCGGAGATCGCGTGGAGTCCGAGACGGCGTCTTTCGATTCGGGCGACGAGGGCGAATCGGCGCGCGGTTGGGGCTCGGCGACGCCTTCGCCCTCGACCTCGACCTCGCCTTCGCTTTCACCCTGGCCGCGCTCGATTTCCTCGCCGTAACGAAACGGTGGCGTCGCGGGTTGTTCGTAGTACACCGTCTGTCCTTCCTTGCCGCCCAGATCGTACGGAGTCATCATCGGCGGCTGACCGTAGTACGTCGCGTATTGGTTCCAGTACGGCATCATCTCGTGAGGGTACGCGCCGACGTTGTAAAGTCCCGTGTAAGGCTGCCCGAAATACGGCGGTGGGTACATCGCGGGTATCGCGGAGTAATCGATTTGCATCGGTCCGTACGCCGTTCTCGAGCTCGGGTACGGCGGCGCGCCACCGCCCCCGGACGCGACGGCTTTCCCCGCGCCGCGATCGCCGCGATCGAGCGGTTCTCCGGGCATGGCTGGCGTCATCAAAGCTCCGTGATGCGGCACGGGCGCGTGAATGAGCACTCGACCGATGCACATATCGTTGATCAATCGCGCGGCGTGACGGCAGGCTTCCACGGGACCGCGAAGGTAAACCATACGATTGGGCGCGCCCTCGGGCGTCTCCGCATCCGTCTGAATCTGAATCCGCGCGTGCGTCTGTTGCTGAATGTACTTGACGTTATCTCCGCCCCGACCGATGATCATCCCGACTTTCGTGTGCGGAATCGTCATCGTCGCCGTCGCCGGTCCTTGTCTCGCGGACGGTGGCGCACCTCGCGGCGCGCCAGGCATACCGCGACCGTCGAAATCCGCCGACGAATCGTCGAATTGCGCATCCGCGTCGTCCGCCAATTCTTCCCTCGCCCGTTGACTCGCGACGACGTTCGCCGCCATCACCGCGGTTTCCGCGACCTCCAACCCCTCAAACAACGCCCTGATCGCGCCCTCACTGATCTCCCGATCGCGATCATCCGCGGATGCGATCAGTCGCTGAATCATCGTCGCCGCCTCCCGGCACCGCTCCGGCGGTCCTTCGATTTCCACGCGTCGCCTAGACCCATCCCACGAATCTCTCGCGATCGATATCCGCGTCCCCGTGCGATTCTGTACGAATCCAACGTGTCGTCCGTCGCGTCCGATCACCAATCCAACCTTGTTGTTCGGAATGTGCAAAATTTCCACGTACGGCTGTTCGTCCTCGTACATTTCCGCGCTCAAATCGATAACTTCGCGTCCTTGCGCCGCGCGCGCGCTCGGCGAGTCCAAACTCATCGGGCTCGGTACGTGACTCGGCACGTGTGCGCCGTGCGTGGGCGACACCGAGTGATCGCTCGCGACCGGGACCGCCACCGGCGCTCGCGCCACCGCTCCCGGCGACGTCCCGCGTCCCGCGCCTCGCCCGCCGCCGCCGCGCTCGCGATGTCGCCGACCCAAAATTTTCACATCTCCCGTCTTCGCGTCCGGCGGTGGCGTCGGTGGCAACGGTGGTTGCGTCTGCGCTTGAACCGCTGCCGTCGGCACCGCGCGCGCGCTCTCGCGATCTCGCGTCGTCGGCGTTTGCGGCGTAAAATCTGAAGAAGCGCGTCCCGACGGCGCGTTCGCCGGCGACGCCGACCGCGACGTCCCGGCGCTCGGCGCCCGTCGGTCCCGGCGTCGTCGTCCCGCGGGTTCCATCGTCTACGTCGCGCAAACGGCGCGCACGCGAAGTCTTCCGAACGAATCCGCGGCGATCGATGACTTCGCCGCGCGACGTTCGACGACGACTCGCGCGCGCGACGAACCCGAACGCCGCCGCGATGAGATTTCAAGCCAAACGCGCCGAACGCGGGAAAGATGACGTCCGACGACGCGAGACGACGCGAGGTCCAGCCCGCGCGGCGAACGAGGGTGGTTCTAAAGACGTTTCACGGGCGCCGATGACGACCGCGCGAACGACGCGACGCCGTGTGAGGGGTCAAGGTGTCCCATGTGGACGCGCGGGCTCGATGTTACATCGCGAGATCGAATCGATTCGCGCGACGGTTACTGAAAATAGTGTTTGTGGGTGACGTGCGCGCGGTTGGCGGATAATATCGCGTCGGTGAGCTCGTTGAAGTCTCGCACGCGCGGGGCGGGGGCGGGACTGGAAGCGGTGGCGGGACGCGGCGGCGCCCACAGGACGGCGCACGCGAAATCGGCGGCGACGGCGCCGGAGACGTCGTTTCGCTCGTCGTCGCCGACGTGTAAAGTCGCAGACGCGGGGACGTCCACGGCGTTGAGACACTTCGTGAAGAACTCTTTGGATGGCTTTTCGCACCCTTCGATGGCTGAGACGACGATGGCGTCGAAATGTCGCGCCAAATCGAGGGATTCCAAAAGTTTAGGTAACCTGGAATCCCAATTCGACGCCACGGCGACTTTGACGCCGGATCTTCGGAGTCGGGAGATGGCGTCGACGGCGCCGTGCGCGACGTACCACGCGCTCGGGTGCTCGTAATATTCATACAGCTTCGTCAACATCGTTTCCACGACGGTGTCATCCGCGGAAGCTCGAGCCCCGCCGCGCGATAACACGTGCGCGATGACTTTACGCCAAAACGATTTCCCGTCGTCGTAGTATCGCATGGCGTTCGGTTCATCCGAGCCGCGAAACTTGGCGAAAGCCTCTTTGAAATCGTGCGACGCGGTTTCGCTGGTTACGTAATCGATACCGATCGAGCGCGCGGTGCGCGCGTACACGTCAGCGACGCGTTCGCGAGGCTCGATGAGACATCCGCCGACGTCCACCGTGACGGCGCGCCAGCCGCCGGCGGGCGTTTGCACGCCGTCGAGCACGCTCGGTCTGATGGAGGGATCATCGACGTCGTACGGATAATCACCGAGCGGTTCGATGACGTCTCGAATGATTCCCGTCATCTCGCAGTGCATGCCGACGTCTAAACTCGCCGCCATGCCGCTCAGATTCGGCAACGCGTTCAAGTTGTACGAGTAGTCGTACCGCCGACCGACGGTGTCGGTGACGATTCCTCCCGTCGCACGCAGCAGCGCCTCCCCCGCGCACGTGTCCCACTTCTTTGACGCTTTCCTAAGCAATAAAGCGCTGTGCGCGCGCCGCTCCAGGAGCATCAAATAATGAAATCCCGTGGCGCTGATGACGACGTCCACGCGCGATTGCAACGCCTCGAGCACGGGCGCCTGTCTGTTTTCTCGTAAATTCCTATTCACCGCCACCACGTGCGCGCCGTGCGGCGGCACGGGCGGCGCCAGCGCGTCTTCGGCGATGTCCAATCCGTGCACGCCGACGCCGGCGCCTCCCCAAACCACCCGACCCAAATCCTCGCTCTTCCCGCGCTCGTGAAACGGCTGTCCGATGACCCCCGCGCGCGGCGTCCCGTCCACCGCCACCCCCAACAGCACCGTGATCGCCTCCCGCTCACCCGCCGCGTACTCGTTCGTCCCATCCAACGGATCGCAATACACCGCCACCCTCGACGCCGCGATCGGTTTTCTCAGTTCCGGCGCCCACGTCTCGTCCGCCTCGTCCTCGTCCTCCGCCTCCAGATCCGCGATCGTCGTCCACTCCCCCGCCCCCGCGTACGCCTCGATCGTCGCCGCGCACTCGAAGCTCTCCTCCGCCACCAGATTCAAATCCTTCGAAAACGCTCGCAGCGCACCGATCGCCATCGCCTCCACGCGTCGATCCGCCTCCGTCTGCGCGTCCGCCACGTACGTCCCGTCCGCCCGCGCCGCGCCGCCCTTGTCCCGCGCGCCGACGTCGCCGCCCTCCGTCACCTCTCGAATGATCGCGCATCCGCGCCGCGCGATCGCTCGCATGCGCCGCACGAGCGACGGCACGTGAATCGTCGCCGCGCGCGCGTCGTCGTCGTCTCGCATCGCGTCGTCGCGCGTCGTCGTCGTCGCGCGCGCGCGCTTTATCCATCGGTCGCGGTTCGCGCGCGCGCGTCGCGGCGCGCGATGGACGGCGCGCGCGCGCGGCGCGCCGCGCGCGCGCGCGGACGTCGCGGACGTCGCGACGCGCATCGCGCGCTCGAACCGCGACGCGCGGCGACGCGCGCGCGGCGATGAGTGCCGACCACCGAACACCGATGGGTCGCGCGCGTCACGCCGCGACGCGCGGATTCGCGATGCGGCGCGTCGCGTCGCGCGTCGGAAAGCGCGCGTCCGGCGCGCGTCCGGCGCGCGCGTCGGACGCCGCGCGCGTCGCGTCGCGCGTCCGGGAGGCGACGCGAGGCGCGACGGATGATTTTCAACGGCGCGACGGAAACGCGCGGCGTCGCGAATCCGCGCGCGCGTACGCCGCGTCGACGATCGAGGACGATCCGCACGCGCTGCTCGGCGTCGCGCGCGGCGCGAGCGCGGACGAGGTGAAGCGGGCGTATCGACGGGAGGCGCTGAAGTGGCACCCGGACCGGCACCAGGGCGACGCGAAGGCGCGCGCGGAGGCGCGATTCAAGAGGATAAGCGCGGCGTATCAGGCGCTGAGCGCGCCGGGGGGGGGAGAGCGACGCGCGAGGGCGTCTGGGGGGGGAGGACGCGGCGGCGGCGCGGAGGATTTCGCGAGACGCGCGCGGGCGGCGAACGCGCGTCGCGGCGGCGAGACGCCGGGAGGGTACGGGTACGAGTACAGGCGAGATTTCACGCGCGAGGACGCGGAGAGGGTGTTTAGGGAAATGTTTGGGAACGATTCGTCGAGTTTCATACGCGAGCTCGAGCGAGCGATGCGGGAAGCGGCGACGCGAGGGCGGGCGCCGGGATTCGGCGCGCCGGGATTCGGCGCGCCGGGGTTCGGCGCGGGAGGGTTCGCGTTCGGGCGCGGGATGAGCGCGTACGATTTGAACGATTTATTCAAAACGTTGTTCAGCGAGCAAGTCGCGAACGAGATCTCGGAGACGTCGTACGTGAACGCGCGAGGGGAGACGGTTATCCGGCGCGTCGTTCGATCTCGAGCGCCGAACGGCGTCGTGAGCGAGAGCGTCACCGAACGCGTCGTCGGTCGCGGCGGCGGCGCGCAAGATCCTTGGCGTCAACAATCGACGAGCGCGGGCGCCGCGCGCGGCGCGAGAGCGCCTCCACCGCCCGGTTCCGTCGTGGGCGTGAATCCGCTCGTGGAGCTCGCCGTCGGCGCCGCTCGAGTCGCTCGAATAGCGTTCGTCAGATTCGTCGCCACCTTCGGCGCGCGCATCCTTCAGCAGATCATTCGATTTATTTTACGTCGCATCTTCGGCGGCGGTCGCTTCTAGTCTTGTAGTCACACCCCGCAGCGCCGCTTCGTTCCGTCGTCGTCGTCGTCGTGAATCGCGCGATCGTCCCCGCACACCTCGACGCGCGCGCGGCGCGACTCGCGCCCGTCGCGCGTGCATGCCGAGCGCGCGCTCGCACGCGCTTCCGCGTCGAGTCCCGTCGTCGTTCGTCGCCGCGTCGCGAAGAAAACGCTTCGGGACGCGCGGGACAAAAAGTGCAATTTCGTCGTCGGCAGACATGCGCGGCTCGCGCGCGGCGACGCCGACGATCAAGGACCTGGTGCTCGTCGGAGGCGGTCACGCGCACGTGTACGTGCTGAAATCGCTCGCGATGACGCCGATGCCGGGAGTGCGGGTGACGCTGATCGCGAAAGACCTGCACACGCCGTACTCGGGCATGCTGCCGGGCGCCGTCGCGGGACACTACGAAGACGACGAGACGCGCGTGGATTTAGAACCGCTGTGCCGGAACGGAGGATTCAGAATCGTGCACGATGAAGCGATCGGGATCGATCACGACGATGGGCGAGTGATCGTGAAGAGTGGGAGGCCGGGGGTGCGATTCGACGTGGCGAGCGTTGACGTGGGCATCGCGCCGCGCGCGGGCGACGTGCGAGGCGCGGAGGCGTTCGCGACGCCGGTGAAGCCGATATGTGGGTTTAACGCGCGATGGGAGGCAATGCTGCGACGCGTGATTGAATCGGGGAAGCATTGCGAGGTTGTGATCGTCGGAGGAGGCGCTGGGGGCGCCGAACTCGCGCTTTCGATGCGACATCGCACGCGAGAGGAGTTGAAACGGCGCGGCATGGATGAAAACTTGGCCAAGTTCACGCTCGTGACGCGCGGGACGTTGATGCCGTCGCACGCTAAGCGGGTGCGCAAGACGTTTCTAAATATTTTCGCCGAGTCGGGGGTGGACGTCATCGAAGGCGACGGCGTGGTTACCGCCGAGCAAGGGAAATTGACGCTCGAGAGCGGTCGCGTCGTCTCCGCCGACGAGTGCATTTGGTGCACGCAAGCGGGCGCGGCCAAATGGTTGCGCGAGTCCACGAACTTGGCGTTGGACGCAAACGGTTTCATCGAAGTCAATCCCACGCTCGAGTCGACGTCGCACAAGAACATCTTCGCCGCCGGGGACGTTGCAAACGTGCTGAAACATCCGCGACCAAAGGCGGGAGTCTTCGCGGTGCGTCAAGGGCCTCCGTTGGACAAGAACCTACGTCGTGCGTTGCTGGGGGAACCTTTAGTCGATTTCACCCCGCAAAAATTATTTTTGGGTTTAATCACCACCGGCGGTAAGTCTGCGGTGTTGTCTTACGGCAACCTCGCCCTCGGCGGTCTCGGCCCCGTGGGCGAGCGCCTGTGGCGATGGAAGGACAAAATTGACCGTAAATGGATGAAAATGTATCAAGAGATACCAGAAATGAAGGAAGCGGAGGTCGAGCAACCCGCAGTGGCGCTCGCCGCGGGCTCAGATACCATGGCCGCCATTCGCGCGGTGCCGATGCGATGTGGTGGCTGTGGCGCCAAGGTGGGCGCCACGACGCTGTCGCGCGTGATGAAGCGCCTCGAGCCGATTCCGACGAACCCGAACGTCGAGGTTGGAATCGATCAACCCGACGACGCTGCCGTAGTTTCTGTGCCCGACGGCATGGTTGGCGTGCAGACCGTGGACTATTTCCGCGCTTTCGTGGACGACCCTTACATTTTCGGCCAAATTGCCGCCGTGCACGCGCTCGGAGACTGCTGGGCCATGGGTGCCGACCCGCACGCCGCGCTTGCAATCGCGACGGTGCCGTACGGATTGGAATCGCAAGTGGAGGAGACGTTGTATCAAATGATGGCGGGTGCGTGCGATATTTTACGCGACGCTGGATGTGGATTGGCCGGCGGTCACAGTTCCGAGGGCGCTGAGTTATCGCTGGGATTCTCCGTGCACGGCGCCGCACCGCGGGAAAAGTTGATGAAGAAGGGCGGCATGCGAGCCGGTCACAAAATCATCATCACCAAGCCCATCGGCACCGGCACGCTATTCGCGGCGGACATGCGATCAAAAGCGCAGGGACGGTGGGTGTCCAATGCCTTGGATTCTATGAGACAGCCCAGCGCGGTCGCCGCTCGAACCTTGTTTGAACACGGCGCCACGGCGTGCACCGACGTCACGGGATTCGGCGTGCTCGGTCACCTGGTGGAGATGTGCAAAGGAAGCAGCGCCGCGTGCGTGCTCGACATGGACGCCCTCCCAGTGCTTCCTGGGGCGTTAGAGTGCGTCGAACTCGGCATTACGAGCTCGCTTCAGCCGGCCAATGTGCGCTTGGCGCGTGCCATCGCAAATCCAGCCGCCGTATCCGGCGCCGCGCGTTACCCTCTTCTCTTTGATCCGCAAACCGCGGGCGGGATGTTAGCCTCCCTCCCGAGCGCCAGCGCCGACGCCGCGGTCGAAGCGCTAAAACGCGCTGGTTACGAGCACACCACCATCATCGGCGAAGTCCTGGAATTCTTACCCAAGTGCGCGTCTGCGCCCGAACAAGTCGTCTTCGTTGCCTCGAGCGACGTCCCGTTCGACGGCGTCGGCACCGAGCGACCAAGCGTCGTCCAAGCGTGCGGTGCCGAGGCGTGTAATCTCTAGAGCGTTAGACGTGAATCCATATACTTTTAAGACACCAACGCGCGCGCTCCACTTTGACTCGCGCGTCCCACGCGCCGCACACGCCGCCGCGCGGCGACCGAACCCATGTCCGGCGCCCGCGCCGAGACGCCGCGCGAAGACGCCGCGCTGCTCGAGCGCGACGTCGAACGCGTCGTCGACGTCGAACGCGCGTCACTTGGCGCGCGCACGAGCGACGCGCGCGCGCGAACGCCGAGGGTGTTGGCGCTCGCGGTCGGACTCGGCGCGCTCGGTGCGCTCGGCGCGTGCGCGCTGGCGCGCGCGACGACGCCGATCGCACCGCGCGAAACGCACGCGCTCGGCGTCTCGAACGCGGGATGGCTGAACGTGCGCCGCGACGCGGTTCCTGACGCGGCGCGTTTGGGTGTTGACGCGACGACGACGAGCGAGGCGACGGAAACCGATGAATTCGACGTCGACGCGTGGTTGGCGAACCCTCGACCGGTGTACGAGAGCACGAGTTTCACGGTCGAGCGTTCGGCGAGCGCTTGGGCGCTGGTCGTGCGGGACGCGCGCGAGCTTTGGAAGATTCCGGTGAATAAACGCGGCGGCGGGTACCGGTTGGGCAACGTCGTCAAGCGGCGGGGGAAAGGGTGGTTGAACGCGCGATCGGCGGTCGTGGATCAGCCGGAGATGTATAAGGATACGTTAGTGTATTCGTTTTTAGAGGCTCGAACGGAGGGCGTGCGGGCGTTCGCGGCAACGGTGGCGGCGCGAGAGCGGAGCAAGCGAACGCTCTCGCGATCGGCGCTGGCGGAGGTGCTTCCGCGATCGATCGTCATGCCCATGCGATTGAGCGATAAAGTGGCCTTCATGGAAAGGAATGAAAAGTTGATCGTAGACGCCGCGCTGGATTTTCGGCGATCACGATGCCCAGAGGCGTGCAATCAATTCGTGGTGTCGCTGTCTCTCGTCTGGGGTGGCGACGAAGACGGGAAATTCTTGTACGACGACGACGAGTACAAGGAGTCGATTCGCGTGTTGCGTTCGCTATTTGCGTACGCTAAGGAAAAATTTCCACCCGGTTTCGAGCTCTCGATCGCGGTGACGTCGGACGCGGACGACGCTATGACGATGTACGCGTATGCGCCGCATTTGATGGCCAATCCGATCGACTCCGCGAGCACCATCATCGAGCTGGCGCACGAGGTCAACGCTCTTATCACCCGCGACGGAGGTGAACAAACGTTATTAAACTATTACGACGGTCAGTTGGCTCGCCGACGAAAGGATATCGTCGCGATGGAGCGTTATCGCGCGCGCCTGCACGATTTCCGCGACGCCATCGAGCGAGCGCGTCTCACCGCGGAGACGTCTGAGCGCGCTCGCACCGCCGTCTTCGCCCCGAACTGGTTCGACATACTTCGCAGACGCATGCAATGGCCCGAAGACGTCGACATGGACGCCCTCGATGGCGTGGATGAGGCTCTCTTTTCCGAAGTCCTCTTCGGCGTCAGCGAGCCGTCCGTCTCGATCGGTCGTCGTCCGTCAAAAGTCATAGTTCTAGCCCACGATGACGTCCTGGAGCGTCGTTCGTCTTAATTCTAGCCCATAATTCGTAGCACTCCAAATTCACCGGCATCTCGCCCTCGCACTCCATCGTCCGCGTCGAAGCCCGACTCCAGAAGATTTCGTTCTTTTGTCAGGATTTGAAATCTTTCGACGTTTCGCCACTCCTTCGCGCGCGTGACGATCTGCTGTCACGATCTGCGGTTCGCGAACAAACGAACTCGCGTGTTGAACGTTCAGTCGTCGCGCGATGATGGTTTACGCGCGCAGCGCGCGCGCGACGCCGGTGAAACCACTTTCCCGCCAGAATCACTCTCGCGGGACATCGGCGCGAACGACGCGGCGCTCGCGCCCTCAAACGCCTCGCGCCTTGCTCGGGGACGAACAAGACAAAGAACTCTGGAATGAGACGTCCCTGGGCGACGCCGCGAGCGCGGTAGCGGACGCGAATGATGATTCGCTGTGGGAACACGTGGGCGCGAGCGAGGCGACGCCGCGAAACGCGGCGTTTTCGCGAAAATCCAGCGCGCAGGACGACGTGGACGAGGATTTGTTCGCAGATTTAGAGGAAACGTTGTTCAAGGTCGATCGCGCGGCGCTGCAAATACAAAAAGCGGATTTCACGGTGAATAGTGTCATCGACAAGATTAATCGCGGCAAGGTGAACTTGCGACCGAGTTATCAGAGAGAATACGTGTGGACGGTTCGCACGGCGAGTAAGCTCATAGAGTCTTTGATCTTAAACATTCCCGTACCGACGATGTTCTTTCACGAGACGCAGAGTGGGAAGCTAGAGGTGGTGGATGGCAAGCAGCGTTTGACGTCGATTTGGAGCTTTATTCAGTGTGAATTTCCGGATGGATCTCCGTTCAGGCTGACCGGGTTGGAGGTTTACGAAGACTTGAACGGGTTGACGTTCACGGACTTGCACGAACGATTTCAAGAGACGATTTTAGACTACCCTCTGAACGTGCACACGATCTCACGATCGTCGCAGCCGGATTTTGTGTTTGAAGTGTTTGAGCGCTTAAACATGGGCGCGACGCAGTTGAACGAACAAGAGTTGAGAAACTGCATCTACCAAGGGATGTACACCGACTTGCTGGAAGAATTGGTCAAAAACGAGAATTTGTTGAAAATTTATCGATCGAAGACGCCGCATCTGCGCATGCGCGATCGGGAGTTGGTTTTGCGGTACTTTGCTATGATGCGAACGGCGCCGGAGGGTTTCTTCATCCCAATCAAGAGCTGGTTGAACGAGGAGATGCGCGAAAACAAGGACATGACGCCTCAAGATGCAGGAGACATGCAGGCATCGTTTAACCGCACGATCAAGCTCGCGTATGATATTTTCGGCGATTGCGCGTTTCGCCCAACGTCGCCGGTGGGCAAAGGCAAAAAAGTCACGGAGGAAGACGTCAATGGTTTGTTCTTCCGTGAATTCTTCACGTCGGGCGAAATCAACGTCGCACTTTGGGATACTTTGATGTATTCGTTGACCGACGTCGACGCGAAGAAAGCTTTGGAGAAAAAGAGCACGATTTTGGCGGCGTGGATCAACTTGAACAACTCGTCTGAATTCTCGAAGCTGCAAGTGAGCAACCCAAAGGCGGTGTGCGCGAGACAAGAACTCTGGCAAGCGAAGCTGGATAAAATTTTGAAATAGGTTTAGAATATCCCCGTTGTAATTGACCAACTACGCAGTCATCGTACAAATCAATCGTTCGTTGCATTACAAGTCGTTCAAAGTTCATTTCTGAGTCGCCACAGCGAGGCGGCCAACGACGTCGTCTTCGACGGGGCCGAAACGTCGTGGTGCAGCGGAGAGTTTCGGCTCGTCACCACCTCGACCGCGCGCGATCGGTTCGTTGTTCACAAAGCGCTGAATCATTGTCAGCGCGTTTCGTGGCTGATCCATAGGTACCATGTGTCCCGCTTCGCTGATCTTTACGAAGGATAAACCGCCGTGTTCGCGCACGTCGCCACCCACAACGTCGTCTTCGCCGTCACCCGCACCCTGGATGATGAAAGGCTCAGGACGTGCGGCGTTGAACGCTTCGCGTCCGTTCCATTGCATCGCCTTCACCCAGCGAAGATTTCCGAGCCAGTTGCAGATGAAATCATCCTCGCCGGCGTAAATCATCACGCGAATCCCGGCCTCGATCATGTCTGGAATCAACGTCTCGTAGTCGTGCATCCAATCCCCCATCATATCTTGGTGCACGCTCGCGTCGCACATTTCCCATTTCTTACTCACCCCGAACGCTTCTTGAACGTCTTTACGGTTCAAAAACGCTTCCGCGGCGCTGAAATCGTAACAAAGCTCGGCGTCGCACGATTTACGTATGTCGTACACGTTGATTGCCTTCCCACCGTTGCGTTCAGCGGCATCTTCGAGCAATGCCTCAGGAATGGCTTGGCACGAATCCACCGCGTCCAAGCATTCGGCGCGATTTTCCTTGCTCGACGTTTTACCGCTCGCGCACGACTTGATTTTCTCCACGCACGACGGTAATTTCTTCGCCGTTTGCTTCACCGTCGCCGCGCTCACGATGTCGTTCCCGAGCGAATAATCCGCGTACGCCGCGTACTGAATAGCGGGATCCGTCAGCCCATTTCCGATGGCTAAGCCTTGAAGATTTATTCTCACGGGTCCATCGTCTCGAGCGTTGGCGTCGAAAATCGCCCTCGCGAACGCCGGCACATAGTGCCCCGCGTACGATTCTCCCGTGACGTAAACCGGCGCATCCACGAGCATCGGTCTACTCAACATGAAGGCGTACAAAAACTCCAACAAATCGTTCGCCACCGTCGTCTCGTCCTTCGCCGCGTCGCGCCGCGAGCTCGAATACGAAAATCCCGTGTTCACCGGCGAGTCCACGTAAAGCAACCTTCCGGCGTCGTTCCACGCGTATTTGCGTCGCTTCAATTTCGTCGCGTCGTCGTCGTCGAACGCGAACGGTCCGTTTTCGTATAGACTAGTGTGGAAGACGGTGGTCAGTCAGTGTCGCGTCCCTCTCCTGTATCGTTCAAGACGCGAAAGATCGCGCGTGCGCGCGCGCGCGCCGACGACACGCACGCTGCCAATTCCGAAGAACATCCCGGTCCGCCCGTGAGCCACAGAATGATTGGGATCGCGTCCTCGCTCTCCGCGCCTCCCGAGCGCGCATCAAAAAACGTGTAAAACATGTGCGCGTCCTTCGTCGTGCGATTGAGCGCGAAATACCCGCTCGACGCGGCGTACTCGTCGTAATCATTCGCCGCTAGAGATTCCAAATCCGTCGCGAATCGTTCGAGTCGCACCGTTTTCGTCGTCAATCGCGACGTCAGCGCGTCTCGCGTCCGCGCGGCGTCGTCGACGACATCGTTCGCGTCGACGCGTCGCGCGCTCAGCGCGAGCGCGGCGCTCAGCGCGACGAGCGCGCGAGACATCTCTCGACCTCCTCGCCGCGTCACTCTCTGACGACGCGCGGCGTCGCGCCCGGCGTCGCGCGTCTCGTCGCGCGGCTCGACGCCCGCGATGGGCGCCACCGCGGACTTCCACGCCGCCGTCACCGTCGTCGTCGTCGCGCTCGCGTTCGTCGCGCTCCTGCGAGACTACGTCGCCGCGGACTGGACGATGATGCTCGCCGTCGCGACGCTCAACCTGTGCGGCGTCATCACGCTCGCCGAATCCCTCGCCGGGTTCGCGAACGAGGGATTGCTCACGGTCGGCGCGCTGTTCGTCGTCGCGGCGGGGATCAGCGCGACGGGGGGGCTGGACTGGTACATGGGGAAGGTGCTGGGGAAGCCGCGAACCCCGGCGGGGGCGCAGTTGCGATTGATGCTGCCGATCGCGTGCGTGAGTGGATTTTTGAATAACACGCCCGTGGTGGCGGTGATGATACCGATCGTGCTGCGATGGGCCGAGGCCACGGGAATGGCGAAGGAGCAGTTGATGATTCCGTTGTCGTTCGCGAGCGTGCTCGGCGGCACGTGCACGCTCATCGGAACGTCGACGAATTTAGTGGTGCAGGGAATGGTGGAGACGTGGACGCGCGAGCACGCGGGGCGAGGGGGGGAGGTGAAGATCGGTCTGTTTGATCTCGGGCTGTACGGCGTGCCCGTGGCGTTGGCGGGGATAGCGTACGTGTTGCTGGCGTCGCCGTTTTTGTTGCCAAAAGGCGCGCGGCGAATCGGAAGCGGACCGAGGGATCAACGGCGCGGAGAGGACGAAGAGGATTTACTCGTCGGTGCGCGCGTCGAGGGGTGGTCGCCCGCGGTCGGGCACACGGTCGCCGCGAGCGGATTGCGAGGTTTGCCGGGATTGTACCTGGTGAGCGTGCGCAGAAACCAAGCGTTGTTGCGCGCCATCGGACCAGAGTTCATCCTGAACCAGGGCGATATTTTGTATTTTACCGGGATGATCGAGTCGCTCGGGAAGGTGTGCGCGGAGTATGGGTTGATGGCGATCACGCAAGAGTACGACGAAGACGAAGACGAAGGCGCGAGAGAGACGTCGTTTGACGGAGGTGACGAGAAGGACGTCGTCGCCATGCACTCGGCGAGCAGCATTGCGGATTTACAAAAGCTCGCGCGCACGCACGCCATTTACAAAGAATCGGAAGGTGGAATTTATGCCTTGCGGAAGCGTCGACAAAAGGCTCGACCTCGCAGATCGCACGGATCGAACCAAGACTCGAGCGACGCTGGGAGCGCGCTCCCGCTGAGCCCGGGGTATTCATCCTCCGACGGCAACGCGTATACTTCTGGTGGCGCCAGTGATTCTGACGACGGCACCGCACGAGCGATCAAAGCTCAGGCGTTGCGGATGTACGGCGAAAATCTGAAGAATGCTCTCGGTGAAGCTCGCGGCGACGGTGACGCGATGATTAGCGCCAAGGAGAGCGAAACCGCCCTGGGGCCGCCGTTGGTGACCGTGGATGTCGATCCCGATGCCGATCAAAATAACCCCGAACACGTTGGACGTATGGTGCTCGGAATTAGTGCGAACGATCGACCCGGGTTGTTGCACGACATCTCGCAGGCGTTGAATCGCTTGCGTGTGCAGTTGTTACATTGCGAAGCTTCGGCGGTGGGTTCGCGATCGGTTTCTATTTGGCGCTTGCAAGTGTTGCAAAACACCACGACGAAAGAGGAGATCACGACGGTGATCAAAACTTTACTCGAACCCGTGACTGGGATTGAAGCCGTGAAAAGGCGCGGGCAATCCGTCGTTCGATGCAGTGTGAAACCGACGTCATCGCTCGTGGGAAAGACTCCAGGAGAGGCGGATTTGCGCGTCACGTACGGCGGCGCCATCATCGCTGTGCAACGTGGCGGTCGCGCGCCACCGGGTAAGCTAAACGCGCTGATTTTTCAAGTGGGTGATACTCTCGTATTACAGGCGCAGGATGGTTCACCTTTGATCAAGCTCTTGGAGGAATCTGAAGACGTCGTCGTTGAGGAGGACGAGCGCTTGGCGAAGACTCGCGAGGATTTAGAAATCATCGGTCATGGATCGGGAACGATGAACACAGGGAAAGAGTTCCTCATCGCCGTGCGCATTGAAGCTACGGCGAAGAATTTCATAGGCAAGACGGCGGTCGAGAGCGGCTTGCGGTCGTTGCCGGGTTTGTTTTTGGTATCAATCGAGCGCACGCGATCCATCGTGAGCGTCGGCGCAGCGGCTGTCGTCGCCATGGTTGAATCTCCCGCGGACAGAACCACTGTGATCGATCCGAGTGAGCCTTTAGAAGCAAATGACGTGATGTGGTACGCCGGTGGCGCCAACGCCATCGCCAGTCTTCGTCGGGTTCCGGGGCTGGCGCCGTACTCGAGCGACCAAGTGGACAAGCTCGAAATCTCCAGTCACGACCGTCGATTGATTCAAGCCGTGGTCGCGAAAACTGGAGATTTGGTCGGTAAGTCTATTCGAGACATCAAATTTCGCACGCGATTCAACGCAGTCGTCATCGCCGTCCATCGCGAGGGCGCGCGCGTGCACTCAAGAATTGGCGACGTCGTCTTGCACCCCGGCGACGTGCTTTTACTCGACGCCGGTGAAGATTTCAAACAAAGCGCCCGGGCGCAGGGCGCGTTCGCTCTGATCAGTGTTTTGGACGATTCTACGCCCCCTCGTTTGCGATTACTCATCCCCTCGCTCTTGTGCGCGCTGGCAATGATTAGTTTGTACACCGCCGGCGTCATGGAGCTCTTCACCGCCGCGGTGCTCGCGGCGGCTGTGATGATCGCCTCTGGCACTCTGACGCAGCAAGAGGCTCGAAACGCCATAAAATGGGACGTCATAGTCACCATCGCCGGTGCTTTTGGAATTTCGCGCGCCATGCAAAACAGTGGCGTCGCCGAAGCCGTGGCGAAGAAACTCGTCGCGTTGGGTCGCGTCACGAACACGGGTGAAATCGGCTTGCTCGTCGCCGTCTACCTCGCCACGTTCTTGATCTCCAACATCGTGACGAACAACGCCGCCGCGGCTTTGATGCTTCCCATCGCCGCCAGCGCCGCGGAATCTGAAAACATCGCGCTCGAAAAGATGGCCTTCTTACTCATGCTCGCCGCCTCGGCGTCCTTCATGTCGCCCTTCGGATACCAAACCAACCTCATGGTGTACGGCCCGGGCGGCTACGTGTTCGCCGACTTTATCAAATTTGGTTTCCCCATGCAGATCACGCTCTTGATCGTCAGTATCGTCGTCTTAGGCGTCGGCGACGACGCGATATGGATCCCGTACGTCGTCATCGTCGTCGCCTTCGTCGTCGTCGTCGTCGCCACCACGGTGGGGTTCCGCGCGGCGTGGACCGCCGTCGTCGACCGCGCCGCTCGGTCCCGTGCCGCGCGCCACCGTCGTCGCGGTTCCGATATCGAACCCACCGCCGACGTCGAGCTCGGCGGTGCGATCGCGACCGCGGCGTCGACGTGAGCGCGTCCGAGACGTCGAAATATTTCTCCTCGCGCGTCGCGCCGCCGAGGGCGCCGGCGCGCCCCGACGCGTTCATTCGTTCCATTCGTTCATTCGTTCGTTCGTTCGTTCATCTTAGCCCTAGTCAAACCGCGCGCGTCGATCACCGCGCGCCATCGTCGTGCGTACAAACCCATTCTTTTTACAACAACAACAATCATCAATCGTTCGCCGTCGCCTCGCGCGCGCTCGCCTCGCGCGTCCGCGGCGTCCATCCCCATCCCGCGAGCGGACTCGTCCCCGTCTTCGTCGTGTACGCGAACCCGAACGCGAACCCTCCCGTGAGCGCGATCTTCCCCAACCGCTCGTGGTTCCTCAGCAGCGCGCGCTCGAGCCCCATCGCGCGTTCGCGTCGTCGCGCGCCGCGCCGACGCGGCGTCCAGTCAGCGTTCGCGCGCGCTCGAGCGCGTCCTCGTCGTCGCGCGTCCGGATTCGCGTCGTTTAGGCGTCGCGTTGTGTTCGCGTCGCACGGATGTCGGCTCGAGCGCGTCCGTCGGCGTTTTGTCGTCGTCCACGGCGCTCACGGCGTCGACCGGGTCGCGAATCGCCGTCGGCGAGTGGGGCATCGATCGATGCCGCGCGGCGGTCGTGATCTGCTGACATTTTTTATATAGCGTCATTGGAGGTAT
>Ga0255765_1001474_pt1 | contig 28940 bp, 17 predicted proteins | sample 041ome_8_FD_179965 | JGI IMG/M metagenome (GOLD analysis project Ga0255765, IMG submission 179965) | Coastal salt marsh microbial communities from the Groves Creek Marsh, Skidaway Island, Georgia - 041407BS metaG (version 2) | ecosystem: Environmental > Aquatic > Marine > Intertidal zone > Salt...
TTCGCCATAGGAGTGCTTGAATCTCGTACCAGGAATTTCCTGATACGTATCAGAATCGGTGGTTTTCACAATGTTTGCACATACGAAAGGTCTGATACGTTGATACACTGGTACGGTATCAGCCTGATACAGGTGCAGCAGGCCTATTCAGCCAGTCGGCAGTGTTCTTTAACGCGTGCCCATACAACCAACAAACAACTGAATCCAGCGCGTGTCTGGCGGCGCGCGAGCTTCGAACGACATTCGTGCGCGCGTTCCGAAGGCGTTGGTTGAAAAGAATATGCGCGCGTGCGCGTGGGGACTCGCATCGAGCGCTCGCTCGGGTGCGGCTCGCGGTGAACGTGGCGTCAAACTTTCGTTAATCGCGCCAATTCTCTTTCTCGTTTGCTTCCTCTTCGTGGCACCGGGTCGCTTCGCCGAGGCGGCGAGGCCGGGCGGTGGGGCTCGAGGTGCGAAGGCTTGCACTGAAATGAGTAGACGCGATGCGGTCATAGCAGTCTGTTTGCAGAACGATTTCATGGATGAGCGCGACGTGGAGGGTGCTTATGCGCGGGCGATGGAAAAGGCTGACGACGAAACAGAACTTGAGGGAGCGGCGTACGAAATTCCAGCTCGGGCTCTCACGAAAGATGGATTCAAGGTGAAACGGGGGACTCTCGCCGTTGGCAACGGGCACGAAGTGATTCGTATTGCCAATGCGTGGTTGAAGAGAGGTTCAGAACGGGGAGCTCGACTGATAGTGACAAAAGACTATCACCCGAAGGAACACTGCAGCTTTTGCAAATTTGGCAAGGGAGGGAAGCGTAAGTTGGACTGCGTATGGGGATGTGAAGGAACTCAAGGTTTGTGTGTCACTGGCGCGAGCGTTCCGCAGGATGTCTTCGATTCTTCGGATCGCTGCTTGGACGATATCTCGTCGAATGACTTCGAGCAAAGTCGATACTTTCAGTGGCCACCACATTGCGTAGAAGGAACTTTTGGGTCTGAGTTTGACCCGTTTTTGGTGGTTCCAGAGGAAACAACGACAGTGAAAACTTCTCTAGCGCGCGATAAAGACTCATACAGCATGTTCCACGCAACTGACGGTGAAACAGGCTTATCAATGGAAGCTATTCTGAAGAAGGAGAAAATTGAAAGAGTTTTCATCATGGGCTTGGCCACCGATATGGTGGTGAAAAACACTCTTTGGGACATTCTTGCTACCAGTAACGTTACAAAGACGCAGGCTGTACTTGTCGCTGCCGGTGTCAGAGGCGTATTCGACGAACCAGGTGATTATTATCTATCCTCACCGAAAAGTGGGAGTGGCATTATGAAAGCAGAGGCAATAGCGCGCGGCGCCCACATTGTAGCGAGCACCAAGATAGATGAGGCGCTTGAAGAGTTGTGCGCGGGAACGTGTGATGTTGACTCCGATTGTGACGAGTACTTTCAATGCGATACGTCGACTGCACCCTACGGAACGTGCAAGCCCAAGGCGAAAATATCTGGTCTTGCGACAGCAGCGACAATTCTTGCCATGCTTGGTGCACTGATTGTTTTCCGTAAAGATATCATCGAGTCAATCAATAATCGACATAAATCCAAAGGTCCTCCAACCGACTTTGTTGTCCTCGTCGAAACGGATATCGAAGGATCCAGCGAGCTCTGGGAACGGATGGGTGAACGTGGCAAGGGAGACATCATGAAGAATGGCGTCATGAAACTTCATGATGAGTGCTTGAGGCGGAGTATGAAGCGCTTTTTTGGCTACGAATTGCTGGTAAGAGGTGATGCGTTCCTTGTTGCCTTCCACACTGTGAGTGACGCGCTGTCTTGGGCGTTACAGGTCCAGATCGACCTCATGGAGGCGCCATGGCCTGAAGAGACTCACAATGTCACGCAAGGTACTGCACAGGATTTTGGCAAGTACAACGGACTGCGGGTTCGCATGGGAATTCATTGTGGCAAGGTGGACAAATGCATCAAGCATCAGGGTAAAATTGTATACGAGGGCGATGTGTTGAAACAAACGACTAGCGTTGCTGATGCTGGAGTTGGGGGATGTATTTTACTCTCTCAAGCAACTTTGCCACTGTCAGCCAACGTGGCGTTGCCATTCGTTATGTTCGATCAAGGCTTGCACGAGATGGATGCATTTAAGAAGCCTCAGCGTCTAAAAGAAGTTTATCCAGAAGTGCTCGCGAGCCGTAGCGATAAAAGATCGAAGCTTGATACGATTCGACGCCTCACACCGGCGTTTCATGATGCACCAGAAGGGGATGTGACCATGATTTACACTCACGTAGTCGGTTTGAGCGATCTGCAGCATGCAGTTGGCATCGAAGTCGTGCAGAAAGGGCTTTTCGTAATGTTTGAGACGCTTCGAGAAGTTTTGATGCGTCCACAATGTAAAGGCTACGACTGTCGAGGATATGAACGCAACGGAGAGAACATGTATGTCTTTGGTGATTATAAAGGTTGCTTGCTCTTTTCATTACAAGCCCAGGAGGCATTGCAGAAAGCCGAATGGCCGGAGGAGTTCGACAATTATCACCATGAGAGCGGAATCCGTGGTATACCAGTCCGCATGGGTATGCATAGTGGTCCATTGAAACGTATTCGCATTCCAGGAGAGGGTTTAGCGGACTATTACGGTGAGAGTGCAAATCGAGCTGCTCGCGTCATGTCTGTAGCTGTTGGAGGTCAAATCATATGTGTTGAGAGGGAGCTAGAGGGACTCTTACAGAAGGATTGCGAAGGATTACCGGATATTTTCATCGATCGACTAGGTACATTTGCTCTTAAAGGCATTCCGGGGGTCACGGCGCTAGTGCAAGTCGCTCTCAGTCCTGAGTTGGCATCTCTCGGCGGATGCAAATTCAAAGAGAGTAAAAAAGCTCAACTTGTTCAGCCATGCGCGAACCAACGTCGTATTTTCCGTGGTAGTGCCAAAAGTTCCTTGTTTGAGCTTGGAAGAGATATCGATGCGTGAGCAATTGGAGATAATAGTTTTCGTTCGTATCATACTGTATGGTACCATTCCAATTTCAATAGGGTGAGCGTTGGGTGTACTTATTCATTGAGTGAGTGAGTGAGTGACTGTCGCAAAGGATGCGACATTATACAACACTAAGTACCATCTATTTTGTAAGCGATACGATTTCTCATCATCTCTCAGCTCAAAAAGCTAATAAGCCTCTCCAGAGTACTTTGAATATTCTCCATCCCTGCCTCCGCGAGGTGACTCGACATGTTGGCAAGAAGTGCTGTACTTCCGGTCTCAAACTTCTCACCGTTTGGACCAAACAGGATTATCGGTGTATGTGCTGGATCAGCCACAAATTTGTCGCGTATTTGCACTTTTGGTTGCACGCGCTGTGTGGTGATCAATGAAGAATCAAATCCAAACCCATGATTATGACCGATTTGCCACTCTACTGGTACGCGAAGACCTTTATCATTCAATTCGCAGACGCAATACTTGTATTCGTACGGTTCATCAGCGAAGAGAGATGTAGAAACACACCAAGCACCATCTCCGTCACGTGACATGTACTCGCCGCGCTGAACATCCCATTCGTGCCAACTGCCCACGAGCACTACAAACTGGTGTTCTCCCACCTCCTTGCGGACATTGAAGTCACACTTTATCGCAGTTGAAGATCGCTCTCCAGTAGCCTGCCTCTTCATTCGCGCGATGGTTTGTGTGACTTGCGCTAGGGAAAGCTGAGCCGCTTGTCGCGCCTCGCGTACGTCCATGTCTTGAACGCGAGCATTGGACTCGCCCATTTGACTGTGCAAGACATCAATACGTTTTTGGTCCCTGATTGCCTCTATCTGAGTCTGCAAGTTTGATATCAATGTTGCCATCCGATTCTTTTCATCTTCAAGTTCATGAATTTGCTGCTGAAGAGACAAGACCTCGTCAGAAGAATCTGGTACATCTGAGAGAGACGCATTCAAAGAAGCAATTTTTTCTTGCATGTTTACCTCCAACGTGATGAGTCGCTCCTTGTATCGACTAGCCTGGGTTTGCGCCTCTTCAGCCTGGCGTTTTAAGGCGTCGACCAGTGCTGAGCTGTCTGAAGTCGCTGCGAGCTGCTCCTCTAGAGCGGCTATCTTTGTAATGTACACATCCACGTCGACTGAGGCCACTCGAGACTCTGTTATTTTTCGAAGTGAGACAAGCTCGCTTTCAAGAGAAACAACCTTTTGCTGCATCAAGTCCTTCTCTTCAAGGTATCCTGCGACGAGGGCTTGCGCGGCGATGAGCTCAGAGTGCGTTATCTCGATCTCCTTTCTGTAATCTTCGATGTCCGAGACTGAGTTGATTTCTGTCTGGCTCTTGAACCGCTCGAGCTCCTCCACCAATCGCGTGGATTCGTCCCGAGCGGACTCTAGCTCGGATTTATACTCAGAAGCCTCAGCTCGAGAGTCCTCGAGAGCAGATTCAGCCATGTGAAGCTTGCTCTTGAAACCAGCGAGGTCGACCGCTAGCGTCGATGACTCATCGCCAGCAGAGGACAGCGCAGACTCAAGCTCTCCCACTTGGCTCTTGAACCGCTCGAGCTCCTCCACCAATCGCGTGGATTCATCCCGAGCGGACTCTAGCTCAGATTCCGCTTCTTTGAGTTTACCAATGTAGTCAGCATTAGAAGTCTGAGATTCATGAAGCATGGATTCTAGCTGATTGAGAGACCCCTTTAGTGTCGCAATGTCGATCGCCATCGTGGAAGATTCACCCGATGCAGATTGAAGAGCCGATTCGAGCTCTTCAACCTTCCCGCGAAGGCCAGATATCTCATGTCCTCTATCAGTTAGTTCATTCAAAGCGTCTTGAAGCTCAGATTTGACAGATTTGAGCTCATCAGGAAAGTGAGACAGATTGGTCACCTCACGCAATGCATTTTGAAGTGCATCTTCACTCGACCGGAGCTCTGAACGTTTCGATTCGAGATCATCTCTAATTTCTTGCAAATCCGTGACATACTTGCAAATGTCAGCACGACTTGACTCGAGTTCAGTTTCAAGCTGAGAAATCTTGTTTGTCGAATCTTCGAGATTTGACGAGAGACATGAAACTTCACCTCGGGAGGCAGTCAACTCTCGCTCCAATCTTTCTGTATCGGCCCTGTACATTTCTATTTGATCGATATGGAGCTGAACACGATCGTTGGCTTCTGATAGATCTTTTTCAAGATCGTCATTCGCTTCCTTCTGAACAGCAAGCTCCTCAAGAGCCTGATTGTGCATTTTTCTGGCTTCCACGGCGTCGTTTGAATATCCTTCACTCAGCTCTCTCAGGGCGGAAAGTTCGGCTTCTACGTCGGCTAACTTCTCTCGATACTCCAACACCTTGGCTTCATATTCTCTTGCCGACGCAGTCATTTCGGCCAGTTCACTCGCTGTCTTTTGCTCAATGTGTTTCATCTTCTCGAGATCGTCTTCAACGCCGTGAAGTCGATTCTTGTATGCTTCTGTACGAGATTCAAGCTCGCCGTTCGATGCTTCTAGACGCTTTGTTTCTTCAACCTTCAAGTTGAGCGATTGTTTCAGCGTATTTATTTGATCACGTAGGTCAGCATCAGTGCGAGAAGCATTTTCTAACAGTTGCTTCAAGTTTGTCAGAGCTAACTCACTCTTCATTGAGCCCGCTCGAAGATCCTTTAGCTCGCGCTCTAAGACCAGCTGGAACTCCTTTAACTCGTCGATTTCACGCTCTTTCTCTTCGAGGACGGCTTTGCCAGCGCCCATTAGTGATAAATATACTGCTGGAAGTTGCTTCCTTCCTGCCACTGCAGCACCCACAAGACCACTCAATAATATTAAACTCGCCGCTGATACAGGTGACTGTAAAAGCGATGTTCGCGACATTGGCACTATTGGTTTCGATTCCTGACGCACAAACGTCGTTGAAATTCGTTCACGTGGTGCTAAACTTTGCCGAACTGCGATTCTGTCTCCTGGGAAAGTTGTTTTGAGGTCGACGCGTGGGTTCAACTTTTCAAGTGTCTCCCAATCCACATCACCCTTCTCCACCAGCGAACGGGCACTTTCGCCATGAGTGACGGTGTACCATTGTCCATCTTGACCTGGTGATGACGTTTGTCCAGTCTCTATGTCACCATCTGCTTGATAGTTGGTGTGCAACGAGTTTGCGACGCCTGGCACTCTTCTAATCTTTGAGGACTGGTAACTGTGTACCTTACGGACGCCTCCAGCGCGCGTTACCGAGGAATCTTTTCGTTCGGACGCATATATTTGTGTCCTGAATGGAGATGATAGAAATCTGTCAGTCACGGTGTCGGTGCGCGCGCGACGCGAGAGAGTTTGGGACGACTAAAACGCGTGTCGAAGCGCAACGTCCATCACTTCACTGACGCGAGCGCGCGTGCGGCTCGACAAACAGACGCTTCAATCTCGCGAGAATGCACGATGGCGAAACGTACCGAAGTACCCCACTCGATGTCGCAGACATCCCGCGCTTACCCGCCGCACGCTACGTCCTGACGCGATGAGAGTGGGTTGCCGCCAAGCATTTCAAATTCTTCGCGCGCCGGTACAAAAAGGAGTATCGGGCCGTATGACTGGTCATTACTCAAGAAGGTGATCTCTCCCACGGGACGAAGGGAGGGAGTCCCAAATCGTGGGTGATCCGCAACACCCACGATTTGTTGTTGTTCAATGCTCCTACCGCCACAGCGTCGCGCAGCGACGTGAAAGAGTCGGAGTGAACAATGAAAATAACACTTTGAGAAAAGTTGAAACCTTGGAGAAAAGACGAACGAGTATTGCCGCGAGAGCACGCGCGTTTCGTGGTGAAAGTCGCCATGCCAGCGTTGAGGCTGTTCGGGAGACAGTGGTTGCTCTCGAGCGATGATCTACCTCTCCCCATGGCAGGATTGATGACTGTGCACACAATTTGGTGCATAATTGTCCTCGTCGTGTATGAGCGCGCACATAGGCTTCTTCGTTCGCACTGCGAGGGTGGTTCACACGCGATGGCTTGGCTGTTTGGCACATTCACATGCTATTTCATCTCACTCGTCGTAGAGGCGATGATCCTTCATGCATCGCTACGAGGCCGAATCCTAGAACCAGGGAAGCGAAAATACGTTCCTTACCTACTTTATACGCATCTTCTCGTTTTGACTTTGGACATTGCATTTACAGTTATGGGCACAGTTCTTGACTACGGAGCGCAAAGCTGCTACAGTCGCGCGCGCGTACACGCCATGGTCTTGTGTATCATAGTGGGAAACTACATCGTTATATTTCTCCACTTTGTTGGAATTTTCCTAATGTTTAGCATGTTTGGTCATCTTCCGACGGAGCAAAAGTGGTATAAGATTTTCAATGTGGTCGCGGCGATGTTGTGCTTGAAGAGACACAAGTCTGGGGACCCAAAGTTGGAACGAGAGTTAAACGAGCAGGGTAGTCTTGGTCACATTGCAAATTGTTTTGCAGAAGTATTTCAGGGCGCAGACGTTGTTCCTAGTGACATCGCGGCCGGCTTGGGACTGCTCGCCATCCAACACAGACACTTGATAGAAGATGAACCGCTGGGCAAAGTATTCGCTCAAGATTCAGACGCCCTCGCACCGTATAATTCTCTTGGTGAAATGTATGAAGATGCGGCTCATTTCGCACGCTGGGCACTTGCAGCGTACGGATGGGCCCTTTTGGCATGGGCAGATCCGCGTACGGGCCTCAGCATGGCGTGTTCAGCGGATGCTTGCGTGAGTTGTTGTGGTTGCCGACGATGCCTAAAGAGGAGTGAATCTCACATCCATGACTTAGATAAGGAAGCATTGAAGCGATGCGCTGGAATAAATTCTGACGATCTTATTTACGTTTCTCTTGCAAACGGCGTCGGGGAACCTCCGTATTTCATCGCCAAGGATGTCCGCCGCAAGGCGATCGTGGTGTCCATCAGAGGAACGTTGAGTATCGCAGACTGTGTGACAGACAGCATGTACAAACCCGTCATGCTAGACGCTGAGTCAATTGGCGCTCCTGAACTGCATGGTTCAGATTTGCACGTTCACTCTGGCGTTCTACGCGCCACAAACTTTGTCCTTTCTGATCTTGCTGAAAATAGAGTGTTAGAACAAACCATCTTGGGTGAAGCACCTCGTGCCGGAAGCGCCCCAATTCCACAGAGTAGTTCAGAGTGTCAAGGGTGGAATTTGATTCTAACTGGACATTCATTAGGTGCCGGAGTTTCAGCGACTTTATCGCTGTACCTGCGTCGAAGCTTCCCAAATTTAAAAGTGTGGTGCATCGAACCGCCGGGTGGCGTCCTGAGTCCGAAACTCGCAGAGATCACCAAAGCTTGGACATACAGCACAGTTCACCATTGTGACTTGTTCTGTCGGCTCTCTGGGCCTGCGCTTTTGAAGTTACGAAGCGATATGATGGATTCGCTGACAAATTCTAGGCTGAATAAATTTTCACTTTTGATGAGGATGACTTTCAATGGCACACAATTACGCACGTCTGACGTAATTGACGCACAGGCTGCTCCAGATGAGTCAACCCTGCTTAGAGAAGACTTCAGAGCACTCGCCGATGAACAAATCAACGCCACTCCTATGATGGCTGCGCCTTTACACCCACCTGGTCAACTCATTCATTTGCACAAGCTTAAAAATGGGTCATATGAGCCTCGACTCGTCGAGGCGGAGGAATTTATGAAGCGCGGCATGATGATACAGTCGGGATTTTTCACGGATCACTTTCCAGATAAGGTAGCTGGTGTGCTTTCCGATTTAGCCATGAGCGGAACAGACGCTGCGTTAACGATAGCGTCGCTGGGAACTTCATCAGACGATCCCTCGTGCACGCTCGTGGACAAACTCGTCAACCAGTCCTCCAAGAAGGGTGGTTTCCCTCATGAATTCGGTACTGCAGACAACGTGTAAAGTCTGTTCCTGTAGTTGCGCATGTGTAGTATACATTTTAGCAGTAGTAATCGATCGTCTTTGAGCGTTCAAGTCGCGCCACTCACCGTTGGCAGTTCAAACTTGTCCATTTCAAGCAACTGGAGTTTCTTGTGCCACCAGTGTAGTCCTAAGGTAGGAATGAGCTCGTGGTATCGAGCAGCACAAGCCCCCGTCCGAAAGGGTCCCAGCACGGCACTTAATTCGCTGACGTGCTCGCGCTCGTGGACATGCTGCGACGAACACTGCGCGAGAGCGTTAGATCGCGAGATGCGGTGACGAAAGTAATCGCCGCCGCGCGCGTCTCTACGAGATCTTACGACAAGAAGGTGCGCGATAGTTCTATTCGTTCTCTCGGCCACGCGCGCCCGGCAGGAAAGTCGGAGTACTGACAGCTTCACCCGTTCTCACGACGCTCCCGTCTAGGTTCTGGATCACTATGAGAATCCAAGAAACGTTGGGTCTTTTGACAAATCTGATCTCAACGTCGGTACTGGAGTAGTTGGCGCGCCGGCGTGCGGGGACGTCATGAAGCTACAAATTAAGGTTGACGAGGAAGGAAACATTGTTGACTCCTGCTTCAAAACATTTGGTTGCGGAAGCGCTATTGCCTCGAGCTCCGTCGCTACCGAGTGGATCAAGGGTACTCACGTAGATGAAGCCGTCACGATTAAAAACCAGGACATAGCGAAACATCTCAACTTGCCGCCAGTCAAGTTACACTGCTCCATGCTCGCGGAGGATGCCATACGTTCGGCAGTTGCCGATGTCAAAGCGAAACGAGCTGCAGCCGGGAAGACGGCAGCTTAGGAATACTTTTTGTACTTCCATCAACGTCCAACGTAGCTTCCTTAGCCGACTCATTTTAGAATACAAAACCAAGCCAACATTTCTGCAGGCGCCGCACACCTCGGCGCGTTAGACGATGCACTCGTCCTTGGGCTCCCTGGTTCGGTTGGTGCCCACCGCTCGAAATAGAGGCCGCAACCGAGATACGGCGCACGCTCTTCCGTCTACGTCGACCCGAGCCGCAAACATCCAAGGTGCCGGACCGCGACTACCAGTACTAATCGTATCCGACCTCGATGGAACGATGGTCGGGAATGATGAGTACACGCTTGCGTTTCGGCAGTTTTGGGAATCCGAATCAAAGCCGAGCGGGTCGAAGATTGTATATTCGACCGGTCGCTCCTTCGATTCATTCGCGAAGCTCATGGAGGAAAAGGCTGATGTGCTCGTTGAGCCAGATGGGCTGATTTGTTCAGTCGGCACAAAGATTTTTCAGCGTAGTGACACCAATGGTTGGGTCAAGGATCATGGATGGACCGATAAACTTGATGCTAACTGGTCAGCCGAGCTCGTCATTCAAGCGGTAGACGCCGCCATCAAGGAATGTGGTGCAGAAAACGCGCATTTTCGACCGGCAGACGAACAGAACGAGCACAAGGTCACGGTGGGCGTAAAAGATGAGTTTGTCAGCACAGTGCAGAGGATTGTTCACAAGGCATGCGAGAGAGATGGAATCGATGTCAAGATCATAACGAGCGGAAGTGGTGGTTGGAAATTCATCGATTGTGTGAGCTCGGCAGCCGGCAAACTTGAAAGTTTAGAACATGTTAGAGAAAAGCTTGGATTTGGTCTTCTTGAGACGGTTGCGTGTGGCGATAGCGGGAACGATATATTGATGCTGGCAGGAGATACGAGGTGTATCGTAGTTGGTAACGCCCAGCCAGATTTATTAGACTGGGCAAATGAGCGTCTTGGTACGAGCCGAGACTTGAAAAAGCGCTTCTTTCTTGCAACAGAGCACGAGGCGTTGGGTATCTTGCAAGGAATACGCTCTTTCTATTGGTGAGCGGCTGTCTTGTATTCTAAACTAGCATAAATCTTATCTCCTTCATGGAAAGCGCCGTAGATGTTTGCAATCCACTCCAATCCTCGTGTCTCTATCGTATGACTGCAAAAATATCGCCGCGATACTATGATAGTATTACTATCGCTCGAGCAACGTGTTGTCTGTCTGCACGCGAGTCCCGAACCCATTACCTGACGCGCTGTGTGACATTCGTTTCAACTGGAACAGTGTCTAATCGCGCATCACAATTCTACTGACCTTTTATGGATTTTCTGAGGCGAGTTGGCGACGCCGTCGGCGACGTGCTCGCCAACTCCGAGTCAGAAGATGAGCAAGAGGAATCTTTCACTGAAGAACGAGAAGGAGTTGAGGCAAACCGGAACTTGAGCGAAGATGAAGATGAATTGGACGAGATCGTGTCCACCGCAATACAGCTGGGCAGGAGGACCTTCGAGAAATTGAAGATTGTCTCGAAAGGCGTCGGTAAGGAACTCAAAGAAGGACTCAAGGACATCAAGGAGCAAGTTCGAGAGGACTTGGCTGTGTTCGGTCAAGACGTGGGCGAGACCACTGAGGACGAGCGAGCGGAAGCCGAAAATTGTGCGACTCGCGCGAATTCACGTGGCATCATGTACAGCGAAGAAGGCTCAGTTATTCCGGGCGGCGCTGACTTGTATGAAGACGGCGCCACTGTGGTGGAGGACCAGTTGGAGCAAGTTGGGGAAAAAATTGAGCTCATTGGGCAGCAGATGTTTTACGGTGCGGGTCGCATTTTAAGTCAGGTTAAAGAAACTACTCGCGATGCCATCAAAGAAACGAAGGATGCCATTCGTGAAACGAGGGAGGCGTTTACTACAAAAGAGAACACTAGGAATTCTCGACGCAGCCGAGACGAGTTTTTAGTTCGAGTGCAGGCAATACAGAGAGATTCCAGTACGTATTGCGACGTACCTTCCAACTCGGAACTTTTCCAGCGATTTTGTTCGACTTTCTCCGTCGGTTCTCGCAGCGAAGAGATATCAGGCGCACTGAATTCAAATGGTTTCATGAAGGAGCTCTTTTCTCGGGTTGTCCCGGGGATAGTCAGTGAGGAGACATTTTGGCAGCGATACTTCTTCAAGGTGTACGAATTAGAGATAGAATTTGGTCGTCAATCTGAGCCCCTCCAGACGACCGGGACGGAAATTAGACAAGCCGGTGGCGACGGACCAGAAGCTCAGATATTGCTGGCAGATGTTGAGCCAGTCAACCCTTCAACCCACGCAGAAGGTAGCGATTCAGATTCTAGTCTTGGCAACAACTGGACGAACGTCGATAGCTTTACAAGTGAAAACCAACCTACGACTGCGCACTCGTCTATAGATGAAACGCATTCACCAGCCTACAGCGATGAGGATGAAGACTGGGGGATGCAATAGAAATGTGCCGTAGCGCTGTAACATAACTGCTTGCCAACCTTCCCTCACAGCCTTGAACCGTCACTCTCAGGCGGGTGCGCCGAAATGTCTAGATTCTTGAGTGCGTATTACATCTTAAATGGTGGAGTTATCGCCACGTATCCACTTTTCTCGCTCTGGGCGCGCCACGAATATCCCAACTCGGCGGCAATGCTCGAGGGTTGGGAGCGACAAACCTTCATGACTCTCTGTGCAATGTGCGTGGTCAAGTTTGGACGAATGGTCAACTTGGACTCTTGGATATCAGATATGTTCATGTACGCCAAATCAGGGATACTGTTACTTTCATGGATGATGGATCAACGCATCTTCAGCTGGTATTGCGTGATGTACGCGATGCTTTTCCTCTACGTGCGCAAGCCCGAGTACAAGGGACCTAGCAAGATCGAGTGGCTCAACCCAGCCACACTGAAGAGGCGTGTCTTGTCGCCGGATGACGAAGAGGACAAAAAGATTGTCTGGCTGGTAGAATTTTACGCGTCTTGGTCCCCACCATGCGTCAACTTAGAACCGACTTTTGCCGACTTGAGTTGCAAGTATACGAGTGACAGTCTCAGGTTCGCAAAGTTTGACCTCACTCGCTGGCCGAAAAGCGGCGAAGAGTTCGGAATAAATGTTTCTGGAACGAGTAAGCAACTACCTACACTGATTTTGTTTGAAAAAGGAGTGGAGATGACTAGGGTCCCGCACATCTACAAGGATGGCAGGATAGCACGCGCCCGACTGCGCAAAGCTGATTTAGTCGCCACTTTTCAACTTGATAACCGTAGGAAGAAGAGTGTGCTCAAGTCTGCCTTCGAGAAAAAGGAATAGTCTTTGTAATCTTTGTTGATTTTCAAATGTGAATTAAACTACTCGTGCGCTAGGAGTCGTTATCTGCTACATGAAACTAACTGAGAATTTTTTGTTTTGAAAAGTGCGCTCAGACCTTCTCAAACACGGCGTTCGAGCTAAGAATGATCGCAACGATGACTCCAAATAAGCCAAGGGCACTGCCAAAAATCTCAATGACGAGGATTTTCACGAATAGAGTGGGATTGGCCGCGTCTGCGATCGCGCATGAACTACCAACAACCCCAACGCATATACCACACACAAGGTTTGCCAACCCACACGTCAAACCACTTGCAAACACAGCGTATCCCGCCATCATTGTGGACTTGTGAAACGCACCTGTGTCTGGATCACGCGGTACTTCCTCAAGTTTCGTACTCAGAATGATGGCAATGATCACACCGTAAATTGCCACTGCTTCGCAAAAGATTACGCTGATCAAGTTCTTGCTAGTGATTCGCGGCGCATGCACTGCCGCCCCGAGAAGGCTACTACCCGTGATGAAGATGCCCCATGCAGCCCCGGCTACGGACAATCCCACTGCAGCTGCAATACCTATTGCCGAAAAGAAGTACGGATTCACGCGTGTGAACAGGACCCACAACCGGGCCCAATCAATCAGCCCGGATCCTTCAGTACGAGTCCCTCGAACGACGAGAATCAGCGTGAAAATCCATAGAGCTGTGACGACGGCAATCGAACGCCCGTGAAGGATCCCAGGCATGACGAAACACCGAAAACGACACCGACTGTTCCAAGACTGCGACTGGTTGTGGGGCACGGCGACTCTCAAAGTGGTTGAGCAGCTGAGCTGGCTAATAACTATTACACAGGAACAGAGGAATATGACTACCTTCATCCTTGGCTAGTGAAACAATGACAATAATGTTATAATGACGAGTGTCAAAGACTGGAATCGCTGCGATTCAGGTTGCTTGCACTCATTCAAGAGGTGCGTTTGGACGAATGATATCTCCGAACGCCCAAGCGTGGTTTGACAGCCAGCTGTGCGCTGCATTTCGCAGGTTGACATTCGGTATGAGCTGTTCTGCTGTAAGTGGATCTCTCGTGATTGGATCGAATTGAGAGATTTCAAGATGTTGCAAAATCGCAAGACGTTCGTATGAGTGTCCAGACGGCGCAATCACGGGATCACGAAATACTTCAAATGTCAACTTGCAGCAGAAAGCGTCTGGTGGCTCGCAAGACTTATCGTCCGCCTCTCTAGCACAACCCATAACTTCTTTGAATGTTTCCATATCATCATAGTTCAGGATTTCACTCAGCCTTTTGATCTTCTCTTCCAGGGACGAGTACCTTGTGCCGCGCGCGCTCGCCAACAGTTCCCACTCCAAATACTTTGCCCTCGCCAATTCCCGCCAAACGTCGTCTTGTATGAGGCTACCGCTCTCTCGCGCCTCTTCTAACGCGCGCTGTAGTGAGTTGGCGGCCTCCGTGAACTTCCTCTCCGCAATCAGCGCCAACCCAAGCATGTAGAGTGCTTTGACAGAGTTTCTATCGAAGTGTAGAGCAGTTTCACAGTCTCGCTTGACACTCGCCCAATCTTTCTTCTTCCGGTGACAAAGAGCTCTGTTGATGTACAGCACCGTCCATCTTGGGTCACACGTGATGGCTTCGGTGTAAGTCTCGATGGCGGCGCCATATTTCCCTTTCTGATAGAGCTCGTTTCCCAACGCTTTGAGCGCCTGTGCATCCATCGAGGAACGCTACAGCCCGAAAAGAAAATTCAGCCCGCTGTGGCGCCTTCAGCACAATTTCTATCCAGAGACAAGCGCGTCCCGTAAAATCACAAACTTGCGTGCTAGCGATTAATTCAAGTAGAGACGCACGTCTATCTACGATGCGCGCACACTCGAGCGCCAAAGTGTGGCAATTCGTCAAATCGGGGCAAAATGCAGGTCCAACTTCGTGATTCGTGATTCGTCGGTATAATTTCGAAACGTTGCCCAAACCCCAGGCGTTCCTCTGAACTCTTAAGTCGTCTGTGCGTCACTGGTTAGCCGCCTCTCGAAGGAGCGAACATGGAGGTGGCAAAGGCGTCAAAGGGACTTGTCGACACGGTGCGTTGTTCTCACCTTTCGCTCTGGCTCCGCTCTTCCTCTTCGAAGAACTCACGGCGTCAACTGACGACGGGTGAAGGGACAAAGTGTGCTCGGGTACTTTTTTCGTTTACCACTTGCGCGGTTCGAGCGGGCAAGAGCTCACGACTGACAACACGATGCGATTGCGCTCTACAGGGTATTGATGCGCGCGCAGTCAATGTAGACGGCGGGCGCGCCGTGTCGCTCGAAACGCACACACAAACGGTGGGAGTTATTCTCCCGCCTCCCGACATTCGCGTGATCGTGGACAAGACTGCGCAGTTTGTTGGTAAGAATGGCCCTGAATTCGAACAGCGCATCCTCGCGTCCGAGAAAAATAACGTCAAGTTCAATTTCTTGACTTCTGGAGATCCATATCATGCGTACTATAGACAGCAAGTGGAGGAGGCACAAGCGCAAGTGAGTGGTACAGTGGCCGCTGCGCCACAGGGGGAACAGAAAACTGAACAAGTCTTAGTCAAACCTAGTACTGGAATTGCCAAACCTGTCGTACTTGTTCCGCCGAAACCCGATGAATATACCATTCCAATCCCTGTAGGTATCTCTGCGGTTGATTTAGATGTCATAAAGGTGACAGCACAGTTTGCCGCCCGAAACGGCAAAAAGTTTGTTACTGCTCTTGCGGGAAAGGAACATGCGAATCCGCAATTCAACTTCCTTAAGCCCCAGCACTCAATGTTTACATTTTTCACTGCTTTGGCGGACGCTTACGAGAAGGTGATTGCACCAGAAAAGACTCTCCTCGAGTCCCTTGACGAGAGCTGTGACAAGAGTGTCGTACTGGAGCGCGTGCTGAAACGGTTAGAGTGGGAATCTGCGCAAGACAAGGCGAAAAAGGATAAAGCAGACGCTGAAGAAGAGGAGCGTATTCAAATGGCACTCATAGACTGGCATAGCTTCGTCGTCGTCGAGACCTTGGATTTTGATGACTCTGAAGATCGTGACCTGCCACCGCCGATGAAGCTGAACGACATTGTTGAATCCATGCGAAAGCAAGAGCTTGAAACTCCCGCAATAGGTATGTCGACAGAAACTGGGGGTACTGGCAATGTACCTTCTGAAAATGTCATGAACACGATGGATGAGGAGGAGCGTGAAATGGTTAGACAAGCAGCGGAACCTCTTTCAAACCCAGAACCACCAGTGGTGGAGAATGTTGGTAGCATGAAGATTGTGCGCAACTACAAGAAGCCAGAAGAACGCAAGCCTGCGGCTGTAGATGCTTCTAAGTTTGTGATTTCTCCGATTACAGGGGAAAAGATACCCCTCGATCACATGGCGGAACACATGCGCATCTCACTTATTGATCCTAAGTGGAAGATACAGAAAGAAGCCATGCTAGCAAAGCTTCGTGGTAGTACTCAAGCTTCCCACGAAGATGTGGCGGCAAATGTGCTGAATTTAGCGAGAAATCGTCCGGATATCTTTGGCTCTACAGATGAAGAAGTGTCGAAAGCTCTATCTGCTGAAATGTTGAAGAAGCGATCCGCGGCCGCGGCGTCTCACGGATCGATCCCAACTGCTCCTGTGGCTGGGGCGCCTGGAACTGGGCTTTCAGAGCAGTCTCAGACTATGACTCGTGCTCCACCGCCTCCACCGCCACCTACCCAGAAAGCCACAGTGCCGGCTGCTGCTCCCCCACCGCCGCCGTCTACACGAGCAAGTGAGACGAACGTTGAGGCTGCTGCACCTAAACGCCCCGCACCTGAAGATGAAGAAGAACCAGCGCCTGAGCCGAAGAAGCTCAAGGTTGGGGAAGTTGAGCTCGATGATGAAGACGATTTTCTGGAAGCGAATCCTGGCCAAGCCACTATAAACATCGTTTGCCCGACTGTGGCCGGAGATAAAGTTCTTCAAGGGCAAACTCTTGAGATTCCTGTCGACTCGTTGAGGAGTACGATAGTAGATTTGAAGCGAGCAATCAAACCTTTGGCGGGTGAACTAGCGCAAAACAAACAAAAGTTGAGTACTCCGAGTCTGGGTTTCCTGAAGGACAATGCGAGTCTGGCGTATTACAACTTGAAGGATGGGTCAACGATAAATCTGACATTGAAGTCACGCGGAGGTCGTTGAGAGTTGCATGATCCAACTCCTTAGAGTAGATGACGAACATGTAAAATAGAAACAAGAATATAGTCAAGAACGTAAAACATGAAAGTCGCTCACCGTTGTGATTCCAGTCCCCTGAACGAACCACTCGCTAAAAGCAGGCGCCTGCTTTTCCTCTGTTCTCAAATTGCACCATTCCTGGTCTTGGAACACTTTGCATTCCACCTTGCTGCTTTTTCGCTCGATCAATCTTCTCAATTTCGAACTTCTTGGTTACTAAGGAGTGCAGTCTTTGGCGAGTTCGAAGGATACCTGAGTCATTAGGGCAGAGTTGCTGAGCAGAACCAATATCTTGAAGGGCTGCCTCAAAATTCTCGAGTTGTTCGTATACCTGTGCCCGGCAAGCGTACGTATCGGCTGTACTATCAATGTCGAGTATGGAAGAGTAGTCGCTAATTGCAGCTTTAAGAGCGCCAATTTGGATATTTAAACGAGCTCTTTCGCTTAGAAGATTGACCTTCACCGGAGCAGGTACGTCGACATCTTCCAAACCTTTGTTTGCAACTCTGATTGCTTCGCCATAATCGCCTTTCGTGACGAGCTGCAGTACATTTTCCAGCGCATTTGACGCAGAGATGTCGAGTTCAGCAAGAACTTCATCTGCATCACCGCTTGTCACGCTATTGACATCCTTCTGTACCCAGCTCATCTTCGATATGAGTTTTCCTTCTCTCTTGGCTATAACCTCGCGCCGGAGCGATCGCAAGTCAATTAATTGGTGACTTTGCGAAGCTACTAGATTATCACTCAATGCCCGCGATGCGTCATAGATTTCCTGTAACCTCGACCACTCCAGAGTGACATCAACTTTTACCAGCTCAATCACGAGAGCGTCTCTCTCTACACGGAAGACACATCGCTTTGCATCTACGCAAGCAAAAAGTCGTAGTTGCAATGTGTGGATGATAAGTGGACGAGCGCCATTTCTAGGAACTTCAACAGCTACAGACCGGTCTGTGAATGCAACAGAAACTTTTTGCACGTCAATTGGAGCCAAAGAATCTAGTTTGATGGATATTCGGATGGCGTCTTTGATGTCCTCCCAATTATACGTCTCGATGCGCTGAAAGTGTGTTTGTTCAAGCACGTCTCCACGTGTTATCGAGATCAGTTGCGGTGGCTCATGTAATATACCCCGTGCAGCCTCGAGTCGTTGTTGCTTATATTTATCATGCGGATGGATCTTTGCCAGCTCGTATTGAACCAAGTCTATCGCACCTTGAGTCATGTGATTACCAACAAAATTTGTCGTCGGTCCACTTTGTGGCTTTTCGTATCCCGCTGGTCTCTCGATCATGGTTCCGTCACTCTTCTGCTCCAGCGCGTCGTACCCTTTCGCCGCTCCAGGTCCTTTATCAATTCTATATTTACCGCCATGCGGGTCTTTTGTCCAAACACTTGGATAGCGAGTACCGTACTCTTTCTTGGTACCATCCACCACCACCTCTTCGCTCTGACTCGAGTGTCTCCCCTTGTCGACTTCCCCTTGCTGCGCCTGGTACGACTTCCACGCCCGGGATTGAACCGCACCTTGCGAGATCGAATCCAACTCGGGATTGTAAGCATTCATGAATCCAGTAGCGACTTGAACGCGCGAGGGACAGTGGCGCAGACGCCACTCTGAGTAACGCTTGAGCAGCGGGAGCGTTTTTTTCATGCTCCTCACGCGACAGGTTTCTTCGAGCCAACCTTCACACTGTGGCCGGGGATCGATGTCTAGCATACGCGCGGCGGCGCGTGCCGCTCTCGAAAGGAAACAAAGAGAAGCGGCAGCGCGTGCCAAGTCTAATGCGGACCCCCTAGGGACGCCAGCCTCGATATCGCGCGCAGAAAGCGAGGGTCACCAGGCTCGAGCCACAGGAGGTGCGAGTTCAGTCAAGCGCGCAAAGACGGAAACTCAACACCTCGGGGTCAAATCATCTCGGTGGGGTTCATCAGATGATGAAAGCGATGACGATGGAGCAGCGCGAGAACCGACTCGCCCATCGGAGGCTCGAACCGCAGTGGAGACTGCAGTGGCCGCGACAACGGGCCAAGGTTACATGGAGAAGATGCTAGCAGAGGCTAACGCGTTCGCAGCATCTCAGCGTGATATTGTAGACCAGGAAGGTTCTAATGGACGTCATGCAAAGCCTTCGTCGGGACCAAGGCAATTCCTTGATCCTTCACCGATCGGCAGTGATCTGAATGACGAGGATGCGTCACGTGGTCATGGGACAACGCCAAGGGGAGTGCGGGATACTTCCAATATTGATTCGATTGCTGATGAATTAGCAGAACTTGAATCAGACGACGAGATACCTCGTAGGTCTACGGTTGATTCGAAATCGCGCTTAATTGCGAGCGCCAGCCCAAGAACCGAAGGCGACTCGCTTGACGAAGTGCGAGCAGGTCCGCAACGCCCCGTCAAGCTGGATGCGTGTCATACTGAAGCAGTAGATGCACAGATTGCGACGAATGACGGTAAAGAGATAACGATGGGCGAACCTACCTGTACTCCAATGATTTCTCTCCGGCGACGCCCTCTGAACATGCTTCACGGTTGTCGAAGTGTAGATGCGTTTGAGAGACTCAATAAGATCGATGAGGGTACATATGGGGTGGTATTCAAAGCAAGGGACAAAGAGACAGGCGAGATTGCCGCACTCAAACGCGTGAAAATGGACGAAGCAACTGATGGTTTCCCACTTACTGCACTTCGCGAGGTGAACATATTGCTTTCCCTGGATCATCCAAGCATAGTGAATGTTAACGAGGTCGTCGTTGGATCGAACATGCACTTTGTTTTCATGGTAATGGAGTATGCTGAAAGTGATTTGAAAGGAATCATGGATCGGATGGCGAGTACATCGACACCGAAGCTCACCATTCCCGAGGTTAAGTCATTAATGCAACAACTTTTCAGTGGGATCTCATACCTACATCAAAATTGGATAATGCATAGAGACTTGAAAATGACGAACATCCTCGTCACAAATAATGGAGACCTTAAAATATGCGACTTTGGACTCGCAAGACAATTTGCTGATCCGCAGGGGAAATATACTCAATTAGTCGTGACGCTTTGGTATCGAGCTCCCGAACTCTTGCTCGGGGCGAAGAACTACGGTCCAGCCATAGATGTCTGGAGCTTGGGGTGTATTTTTGGTGAACTTCTCGGCGCTTCTCCAATGTTCAATGGGCGAACAGAAATAGACCAGCTCCAGAAAATCTTCAAACTGTTGGGTACTCCCAGCGACAAGATTTGGCCGGAGTTCAGTTCATTACCAAACGTGAAAAATGTCACATTTGCTGAACAACCTTACAATAAGCTGCGACAAAAGTTCCAGCGTGACTCTACGGGACTGAGTGAAAAGGGATTTGAACTGTTGAATCGGTTGCTAACTTATGATCCTTCAAAGCGCTTCTCTTGCATGGAAGCTTTGTCTCATCCTTTCTTTCAGGAATATCCAGATCCCAAGCGACCACACTTTAATTGTTAGTCTGGACACATCGAGAAGCAACGTCGTGGACGACGCAAGGTCCGTCTCACACCTCGTGCCTCAACCGTAGCCGACCGCACTAGCTGACTTAGACAAAGGTCTGTAGCGATGAATCCAAAAAAACTAACTCCAACCGAACATGACTAGGCTCTTCTTAAGTTCGATGAGCGGGGAACGACATCGCTCAGCGGGAAGTGGCTATGTCTCGGAAAGAGTCCGGCCCACGAGATCGAGGAGGTTCGTTAGGCCGTCACGCCGTCTACGTGATGTGGAATTTCGACGTGCAATAGTCCAGTGCGGTGTTTCGCAGCCTATTGAGTTAGAAGGGGTGAAAGTTTGCGTGCTTGAGCGCCCGAAGACGAGCAACGGACCAGCCGTGCGGTTAATTCTCTTGCCAGCAGCACACGTCAGTGCACGTTCTGCTAGGGAAGCACAGAAGCTCATTCGGAACGTTAAACCGGACGTACTAGTCTTGGAAGTGTGTGACGAGCGTATTGATGGAGCATTGAATCGGGTCAAAGCCTTCCATGGAGCTACTGACGGAGACGTGCTAATGGCAGAGTCTGTCAAGATCGCCGGACTGCCTCCGCGCACTTTTCCTGGAGGTGTCGACGAGAAAAGTCTTTTAGCAGTTTTGATGACGAAGCAACAGCTGGAAACAAAAGCACATAACCTTTTAGAGGATGTCAAAGTTCTACAAAGTACTGGTCTGTTTGAGCGAGTAGCTGTTGAGGTCGTCGAGCACCGGCAGAGACAAGTACGCTTGTCAACAGCTGGCTTGGTCAACTTGTCTGTAGAACAAATCATATTCCATGTCGAGCCAAAAATTGGAGAACTGACGTCAGACATAGAATTCGAGTGGGACTTTCGACACTGCGTTACGACGGACTCTTCTGAGAACGAGATCGTCGCTCAGATCATGAGGAGAGCTAGTGAACTTATAGCCATGAGTGACTGTGGTCAACGAGAAGAAGAGATGGAAGATTGGCAAACTGCTGGACTCTGCAGCTCTTTATTACTCGCCACGCGGGAAATCATACACAGTGATTGCATCGCTACGCTGAATCTTACCGATGGAGTGATCCAGGTAATCGTAGACAGAGAAACAGAACCAACTTCAACTGTCACTGAGAACTCGAAAACACACGAGCGCTTCTTTTCCTTGTCAAGGCCCGCTCAGGAGATCGACGGAAACGATCAACCTATCGCTTTATTGACAAAATTACTCAACTCAACGTCACATCTAGCCGAAAAGTTGATATCGAAGAAGACAAATGTGAAAGACGGAGAGGAAATAGTAGCAAGTTTGCTGGCAGGACTAGAAGTGTCCACGCCCCTCATGTATCTAGCTGATCAAGAGATGTCAAAAACTGTCAAAGCGATTAACAGAAGAGTGCGTGAGAAATCACCGGGGACAAAGCGTTACATACTTGCGTTAATATGGTCACTGATGGTGTCTTCCGCACAAAGTCCTGCAAAATTAATCAGCGCTATCGAGCTCGAGCGCCAAGCTCTGATGGAATCTGGCGATGCCAAGATGCCATCTTGGAGCAGCGCAACGACATTCTGTTTGATACCATTTGGAACGCGAGCCTCGGAGAGCCAACCGGAAGACCTTACTTTCAAACAGTTGCTGGAGACGGTTTCAAATATCAGTACGTCTCAGTGGACACTGAAATCGCGAACGAATCCATTCAACCACGTCTAGATGTCAAAAATTTGGATGAAATCACCATTCTAGGCGTTTTTGGAGCAGCGCACGTCCCAGGTCTCGTTCAACGTTGGGTGGATGCGAACAGGAACGAATAGAGCTCTCTCTCTCTTGCGCGCAAGATGTGCCTAGGGTATAGGAGAAATATAGGAGGAAATCGACCGGGCGTGCGGGACGGCTACGGGTCCGTTTAGATATGGGTTCAGATAGCGTTTGTGCCAAATCTCAGAGTTGAAATTTGTAAAATATGACATAAGTGAACTTGTATCACAATATAGAAAAAACGACGAAAGTGAGCGGAATAAATAAAGGAGCTCGTGTGAGTGTCCACGTGGCCTGGTCGGTCCCGCACAACGCGTCTTGCGGTTCATGCCAAGCTCCAACGAAGTTGAGCAGCACAACACAAGACTCACGGACATTGATTGGAAGGTGAGAATATTTGCAATATTTTTCTGGATCTCTGGGTCGATATTCTTCGGCTTTCGCGCGGCGGAGCTGGGTGCCACATGTCGTCAGGTCGAACCCTCGTTAGTAGGGTCGCCTCCGCCCAGTACGCGCTTCCCGAGGCTCCGAACGACGAGACGCCGTGACGGTAGCGTGACTGACAAATAAAAATTTTACTGATTCTTCCGCGCAGCTTCTTCGGGTGTTGTCGAGCGACAAGGTTTCGAACGTCGACGACTCTCTGGTACGACTCCAACTACACATAGAAGAACCTTCGTCCACTAAGCGAAAAGTCTCCCTCGAACTTTCGAGAGAGGAACTAGAGCGCGTCATCAACGAGCTCGAAAACGCTAAACAAGCTTTAGACACGCTCAAGCAGCAGTAAACCATGGTCGCTGTAACGGCTAAGAAGACGCCCCACGGGAGTGAGATCGCAGCCTTTGCAAAGAAGTCGCAACAACTCAAGTTGGAGGGCGATGTGCTTTTTGCCAAGTCTGATCTCGGTGGAGCTCTCGAGAAGTACATGAAGGCTCAGCAACTCGCGTTGCGTGGTAGTCCGGAATTCCTGGCTATCGTTGCCAACAAAGCTGCGGTCCACTTGAAGAACGGCAGTGTCGGTGCCGCCATCGCTGAGTGCGACACAGCTCTCGATGCCTCACCTGACTACAAGCCGGCTCTTCTTCGACGCGCAAGCGGTTACGAGCTCATTCAGCAATATGGCAAAGCCAAATCAGATCTTGAGCGTGCCTTGTCGAGCGATCCGACTGATGATGCCGTCAAGGGCCGTCTTGACAAGGTGAAGCGTTCGCTGACACAGCAGGACAAAGCAAAGCGCACTGGTCGGCCTGCTGGTTTGGGGGCTGGGGTCACGCAACAACCTCGATACACGAAGGAACAAATCGCCGCTGCGCGCCAGGAATATGCTCGCCAACAACAGGCTGCTCAGCAGACTATGTTCACTTTTGATGTCACTTATCAAGGGGAAGTCAAGAGCATCAAGCTCCCGGTTTCGCTCAAGTACACTACACTGACTGATGCCATCAAGAGCGAGTTTGGTATTGATGGTAATTTTGCCGTAAAATACAAAGATTCTGATGGTGACTACATTACCATCACTTCTCGGGCGGATTTCCGCAACGCGCTGACAAACTTTGCGGCTGTTGCAGAACGTGATGCCAAGGAGTCAAACACGAAGCCGGAATCTGTCATACCGGTAATTCATGTCGAGGTTTTCCCTTCTGCAACAGAAGTTGTCGAGACCCCAGACCACGTGATCCCGACGAATCTGAGTGAAGGTGACGACCAAGGTGAGGACGTGATTGAAATTGATGAGTGGCTTCTCAGTTTCGCGACTCTTTTCCGACAAGCGTTGGTCAAGTCAATGCCAGATGTTGTGCCAAAGCAAGGCACTCTGGATTTGCGGACGGTTGGTCTCGATAAATGCTGTGAAGTTCTCGAAGCGACTGTCGGCACGGAAGAAGCAGACGGCTTGCTTAATGCTGCTACGGAAAAGTTCCAAGAAGCTGCAGCCTCTGCCATCTTCAACTGGGGAAACGCTTACGCATGCAATTCTCGCCGCACCATCGACGCATGCACTCCCAGCTCCTCCGATAGTACAGACGCCGCGCTCGCTGTTGCCGCTACTACAAGAATGGCTGAGCTTGAGGCAGACTACGAAAAGGTGTGCGAGCGCTTCCAAGCTGCGCTCGACATCAAGAGTGACTTCTTTGAAGCTCCAATCACATGGGGTCAACAGGCGTTTGACCGGGGCAAGCTTCACCACCAAGTATCCAAGGTTTCTGAAGGAAAAGATAAGACTGAAGCCGAGAAGGTAACTGATGAAATGTTTGCATTTGCAATCACCAAGTATGAAGAGGCGATGGCTATGTTACCTCCGGCCGACAGAGATGTTGTATTGACAGAGGGATGCGAGGATTCCAATGGATTCAAGGCGCAAATTCTCATTCTTTGGGGGAACGTGCTTTACGAGCAATCGCAAGTGAAACATTCGCGCGGAGTTGGAAACTGGAAGGAAGATGTCGAAGCTGCTGTCGCTAAGTTCAATGAAGCAGGATGCGTGAAGGGCGATATCACGCAAGCTCTTCTCAACCACACTAGCAAAGAGTGGACCACGCAAGAAGATGCTTTGAAGACGGCCAACAAGTGAGATGCCGTCGATAGTTGAATAGGAGGGAGAACTTTTAAAAATTCTTTTAACGCATTCTTTACATCGCCACGAATAATTCTCCTCATTCGTCCTACATTGATTCTGTCACTAGAGCTGGAATTTCTCTTATTTCACAAGCGTGCAAGGCACGTTGGAGATGCGCAAGTCATCCATGGCTGGAACACTCTTTATGATTAAGCCATGCTCGTTTGCTAAATGAAGCGCGCAAATGAATGCCATGTGCACGCTGATATCCTCGACATGTCCAGCCGGGTTGTTCACAGGGAACTGCCGAAGCATTTGGTTGAACGAGTGAACGTCTTCTTGTGAAGTCGACTCCTCTAAGTTACTCCAGAGGGTCTGCTTAAGTGCGCGAACGTTTACTTGCTTTGTTGTTCGTGCATAATTGACTTCAATCTTTTCGACTCGTCTCGGTGCATCCACGAATTCATCATCCTCGTTTTCGCCCTCGTCGTACCATCCACCAGCTTCGCCAACGAGCTCACCATCATCAAAACCATCATCTTCATGATCAATGTTAATGTCTTGTTCACCACTACTAGCATCGAGTTCATTATGCGTCAAGCCAGTGACATTTTGAGGCTTCAAAAATAATCTGATAAGATTTGAAGGCTCATATCCGAGATCAGGGGGTAGGAGAGTATCAGAGGCGCTTGGAGCCGATGCGAGAAGTAAATCATCTTCATCAACAGCAAGTTCAAATCTCTTTTCATCGAGTTGATCAGGATTTTCAAAATCGTAAGTCAACTCCCCCTTGCTGCGTTTTTTCTGTTCTTTGATATCACCACTTTCGTCGTCATTCGTTGCAATTTTAGGACGAGGTGGTGCTCTGAACTGCCAGTGCGTTGGACCAGCCCATCCCATCTTTCCACCGAGTCCAGAGGTCACAACCCATTCTAGACCGCCTTCTTGCGTTGACAGAACCGCATCATTATCAGAGAGACCATTTTCAGTGTCCTCATTCCAGTTTTCATCGTCGAAACCGTCTATACCGGTAGTCCAATCTTCTGGGGATTCTTCAGGGATCTCTTCATCGTCGTCATACTCGGCAAAATTGATGCCTTCCAAGGAAGACCCAGTGAAGAAGGATCCACCGCAGTCAGCCGCTTCTTCCGTAGCCTTTGTCGGTGCCATACCAGTCACTTCACTGAGCATAGCCTGAACCTCGTCGATAGACGGAGTGATGCGTGAGACGGACGACATAGCATTCGTTGCAGCTTCGATGGAAGTGCGAAGCGACGTCAGATCGAGCGCTCCCGTGAGCGGTGCATCCTCGCCCTTGGTATAATCCGGTACTTCTTCAGAGTCAAAGCAAATGTTGCAACCTTTGTGGACGGCTAAATTCGTGAGCAATAACCCAGATGCACCGCCTTCGTCGAACATGGCACTCGTCTTCTGAAATAATGGATCGACGACAATGGTTTCGTCCAACTGTTTCAATGAGTGCGCTTCAGGTAACTCCAGCGTGTTGACAGTGGCTCGGCGCTTCTTATTTTTCGCGCTCTCGCCATCATCTGGAAGTTCGCTTCCTTCGGCACCGTCTCCAAGACCTTGTCTTTCGTCACCTTCACCGTTTGCCGACACTTTATTCATACCCCCAAGCATCTTGAATGTCTCGCTGTGGAAGGAGTCTACGCGGGAAGCATAAATCTTGACGCCTGCTTCCAAGGTACAACTGGCTTTTTGAAAATTCGTCTGGTTATCTTCGTCTTTCTCATTCTTCACGATGTCACTGATGTGGTCAATCAGCGCCAAGCTCCACGTGTTCTTTGCATTAATTTTGTTTTCAGAAGCCAACTTGATGCAGTTCGTGTACAAGTTCAGAACGGCGTCCGCAGAGAGTTTCTTCACCGGCTTCGCCGGCGGTGGAACAGCGCCTGTGAGCTCAACGAGTTTGGTTGGAACCTTCTCCACGGGCGCTACAACCTCGTTCTCATCGAGATCGGTCGTGAAAGACCGTCTCAACTCCTCGGTCGCTTCACGAGAAAGAAGCGATTTTTGCCGTTCCAGCTGATCATCATTCGGGCTGAGAAGGCCCACTGGGTGCGGTGATCGACTCAGTGGGGTCTTCTTACGACTGGGTTTAATCTTTTGATTGTGAGGCGTGAGCACTCCCGACATCGTGAGCTACTTGCGGCGCGCGCGGGCGACTGACAACGACGCCACTAACGCGTGTCGACACAACGGTTCGCGAGGTGAATCGGCGGTTGTTCCCCCTAAAGCAAACATCGTATTTTATGTAATTTTTGTCTAATATCTACTACAAAACCTATTTGATCTACGTAATTCATACTAAGTATGCGACGCGGCGCTAGGGGCGACGCAGCGCAGACCTTCCCGTCGCGCGGTCGTTGACAGCTCTACGACGGTCGCGAACGCTTCTTAAACATCCAAGCACTCCCTTCCAGCTCATCCGCAATCTTTCGAAGCTCGTCCAAAGTGCGTTTTACGGATCGTTCGCGCACGCGTTTGGGCCAAAGCCGTTCCACCTTCACGTCGATCAACCTTTCGGACATCGAGGCGAAATCGTCCACCTTTGGAAGCTCTCGTGAATAATCTGAGGGCATTCGCGGAGTAAGTTTACGACCAGTTCGTTTTACACTAGCTCTGTCACCTCTTCGCGGAGCGCACTGGCGTCGTTCGTATCGGTTTCGACTTCCTTGTAGCTCCAGCTCCGAAGAAGAAGAGTCCACGATGGGTCAGGAACCAGAAATCGTAAAGTCTCGTTCCAGGCGAGTTCAAACTAAACTGAGGACCGACGACCTCAGAAAACGACTTTTCGACTTCGCGGCGACTTCTTCGCTAGAGAAACTGGCACATGCCTTGAAAGAATTTCTGTACTCGATCTTGATCGAAAAACTCTGTTTCCCTCTCTCTTATCGTCGACTGCAGTGCGTCTCAACTCAGCAGCTCTAACTGTTGCAATGCACTCTGAGTTGAAGGATGAGAGCCGCACAGCGAGCGCAGTGAGCCCACTTCTGACGACTGAAGAAGAGCTAGAGATACTAGATCTTTACCTTCGTTCGGAAGGCTCGTCAATGACAAGTTTATCGTCTTTAGATAGAGCTCTGACTCTTGAGTTGAGAGATACAGACAGTCTGCTGTCGCACGCCTTGGAAGACGCAGGCAGCACTTCAGCATCCTTGTTAGAGTACTTATCCGAGGTTGAGCGCGCGCTGCAGGATATTGACGCTTGGTCAACGGTGTTTGATACAAAATTGATAAATATGCGCAGAAATATTGATATCATCAAGGCTCGAAACGATGCCCTTGGTATCACCGCACTCAACAAGCAGCGCGTGCTAGCGTCGGTTCGTCAACTGTTGCTTAGTCTCGAGTTTCCTACAGAGGTTGAGAAAAGGCTGAAAACTCTTTCGCTTGAAGGAGAACGAGCAGTTAACGTAATGATGAGCGATTTTCGGTTGCTGTTCAAGTACCAATCTGACTTGAGGTAAGGCGAACTAATCAAAAGCAAAGCTTCTACTGGCGGCGTTTCTCACATTTTTGTTTTACTTTTCTTTCCCAGGCGGCGGAGCTCGAGTAATCTAGCGATGCGAGCGACGCAGGCTGTGCTTCACCGCTGCGATGAGCTCGTGGAGAAAACGGTCTCACGCGTTTTCAAAGAATTTAGTTCCCATGTCCAGGTATGTGTGGTATAAGCTTGCCTTTGGCTATGAATTAATTTAATATCTTTAAAAAGGATTCCACTGCCTCTAGTGGCTTGAACGTGCAGAAAAATCAGACGCAGACGATGTATACGAATTATAGGTATGTCTGCTTCTCACAGAATTATTGATACATCGAGATCTGACG
>Ga0255765_1001485_pt1 | contig 28790 bp, 20 predicted proteins | sample 041ome_8_FD_179965 | JGI IMG/M metagenome (GOLD analysis project Ga0255765, IMG submission 179965) | Coastal salt marsh microbial communities from the Groves Creek Marsh, Skidaway Island, Georgia - 041407BS metaG (version 2) | ecosystem: Environmental > Aquatic > Marine > Intertidal zone > Salt...
CGTGCGATCCGTACGAGACGATCGCGTTCAAAATTCCAAACGTAGAGATTGCGACGAGAGGTGGAGGCGCGTCGAGAGGATTTAGCGGGTGTCAAGCCGCGTGGGAGGAAGGGAGTAAGACGTACGCGTGTCAAGTATTTTTCGAGAATAGTAATAGCAGTGCGGCAGGCGGTTTACCTCCACCTCCGCCGGGTGGTGGAATGATGTCAATGGGCGGTATTCCACCTCCGCCGCCGCCACCGCCGCCGCCGCCGATGTAGTTAGACATATAGACACCACACGAGAGAAGAAAGTTTGTTTTTAATACGTAAGCACTAAATTACATTACAGTGTAGTTGTTCAAGTCTCTAAATTAATTATCTCTAATCCATTTTTGCGCGGTTTTTGTTATCTCATTCAATCGCTCACTCCATCCAAGAGTTCTCCACGACCAATTGTACCCTCTTATTATACTCCCTCACCGAATCGCGAAACAACGTCGCAGCTTCGCTATTCGCCGGCGAGTTTGGATTCGGATCGCACAACAAACTCTGTATCGACGTCAAAACCGCGGCCACGTCGTATATCGGCGACCACTGATTCTGCAAAATATCCAAACAAATCGACCCGTCCGCGTAAATGTTCGGATGAAACATCTTCGTGACAAACTTCACCGTCGGCGCTTTGTTCGGATACTCCTCGGTAAACTGTAAAGTCAATTTAAACGTCCCGCCTTCCCAAGGCGTGTCTTCCGGACCAAACATGACCGCGTGCCACAGCATGATGTTCGACTCCGTAGGTGCGCCGGAAATCCCAGTCGGTGGATCCGATTGAAGTCGTTTAAAGTCCCGGACGAGACGTTTACGCGCCGGAGTAGACATGTATGAAAATGTGTTTCTTCTCTCGGTTCTTTTCCCTTTTCCCGAGAAGAAGAAACACAGTGATGTGTATATAGATTGAAAAAGCTTGTTCACGAGTGCGCGTATAATAAACAGGCGAGATGAAGAAAGCGAGAGATGTGCGCGCGCGTCGTCTGCGTGTGTGTATTACGTGCGCGCGCGTGTACACAAACGGTGGTAATAAGCGCCGGGCAGAGAAGAAAGAGGCTTTTCCCTTTGTGGAGACAGAGAGAGAGAGAGGAAAAAAAAGTAACGATGTGTAAATGCGAGACCCGTGGAAAAAACAGATTTTTTGCGAGGAACATCGAGCGTTTTCCGATCGAATCTCTTTCTCACCTTGATAAAATGGAACAAAAATTTGCACGCGGGCGGAATAAATTCTGCGTCGTCGCGTGGTAAAGTTTCGCGCGATTCGGGTATCGTTTGGACGCGTTATTATTTAGTGTGGATGTGTGAGCGATTTTTTACTTCTTCGTGGGCGGGAAATTTCTTTTTGCGTGATGAAAAATTCAAAAAATCTCCACTGTAAAACTGAACGCGCGCGCGCCCGCTCGGAACGAAAAGATATATATATATACGTAAGCGTGCATGCGCAACAGCTTCTTCTGTTCTTCTCTGCTGCAAGAACGCGTCGCGGTATTTCGACTCTCTCGTGATCGTCGTCGTTCTTTTGTTTTCCCAACGACCAACATTTCATCTTCTTCTCGCGCCGGAGAGAAAAAAGTTTCACCGTCGTCTTTGTCTTTATCGACGAGCACTACTACTCGAGCAGCAGCAGCCGCGGGAGATTCGATAACAACGAGAGGAGAAAAGGAAGTCGCGATGACGCGCGATGACGCGGTTTTGAAATCGTCGTCCTCCTCCTCCTCCGTTGTTGTCGTATTTCGGGAAAATCTGTTGAAATGGTACGAAGAGAAGAAGCGAAAACTCCCTTGGAGAAGATTCGAAACGTGGGAGGAGAAGGACGTCTTTGGAGACGAAGAAGAAGAAGACGCGTCGACAGCGCACGAGCGATGGGAGCGATTATCAAAAAATCCGTCCACGCGAGAGAGAGTCATGTCGGACGACCAGTACGCGTACGGCGTGTGGGTATCTGAAATCATGTCGCAACAGACGCAAATCGAACGCGTGGCGGAGTACTGGTCGCGGTGGGTCGCGAAGTGGCCAACGGTGAGGCATTTAGCGAACGCGTCGGAAGATGAAGTTCGAGACATGTGGGCGGGGTTGGGGTATTACCGGAGAAGTCAGTTTTTGTTGAAAGGGGCGAAGTACGTCAGCGAAGAGTTGGACGGGAGATTCCCGAGAGACGTTCTCGGTTTGTTGAAAATCCCCGGCATTGGACCGTACACGGCGAGCGCGGTGGGATCGATCGCGTTCGGTCTACGCGAAGCTGCGATAGATGGGAACGTGAACAGAGTTTTAACGCGAGTGAGACGGATACGCGGGGATCCCGTGAAAGAGAAGAAGACGGTAGATGCGATTAAGCGCATCTCTGCGGAGTTGATCGGGAAAGAAGAAGAAAACGATGCAAAGAGTGACAACACTGACGAAGCGAAAAAATACGCAAATAGACCGGGCGATTTCAATCAAGCGATGATGGAGTTAGGCGCGACGGTGTGTAAGCCGAAAAACCCATCGTGTAGCGAATGCCCAATCTCCGCGTTCTGTGAAGGATACCAACACGAATTACTTTCCGACGGGCAAGATCCAGTCACGGCGTATCCAGAAATCGCCAAGAAAGCAGAGAAGCGCCAAGAGGCGATTGCGGTCGCCGTGGTCAGCTGCACATTCGAGAATACGAAATGGTTTTATTTAACGAAAAGACCAGAAAATGGATTATTAGCTGGCATGTGGGAGTTTCCATCCGTATTCATGCGCGAAGGTGAATTGGCGATGAATTCTGTGCCGAGCGACGCGGACGTGTACGACGCGCAAAAATTCTTTCGCGAATCGGACTCGAGAGGCGTATCGGACTTGTTCGCTTCGGTCGCGTCGCGACGTGATGACGAGAAAGAGATGGAAAAGAGCGCCATTAAGCTCGAAAACAATAAAGACGACAATAGATCAGATGTGGAGTTCAAACACGAACCTGGGGTCGTCACGCACGTCTTTTCGCACGTGAAGCATTACATGCACGTCTTCACTTTGGATTTGGGCACCGTAGTCGCCTTGCCCGGACGCGTGAAGCAAGAAGAACAAGGAGAAGACGAAGAAAAACCAGCCGTGGACGGTGCAAATGGCAGTATTGATGTCGAGACGAACGCAGAATCATCTCGAAGAACGAACGGAGCCTCTTCTTCCTCGTGGTTCCAAAGTTCCGACTTTGAAGACAAAGGCGTCTTCTCCACGGGCGTTCAAAAAGTCTTCGCCTTTGCCGAGAAACGCGAAAAACACGAAACGAGCGGGAACATTCGAAAAAGAAACGACGTGAACAACAACATCACCAACGACGAGAATAAGGATTTGAACTACTATAAACACAACGACGACGAGAAGAAAGCGGAGAAGAGAAAGAAGAAGATTAAAACTAAAGACATCGCGAGCTTCTTCTCGACGAAGAGGAAGAATTTATAGAATAGGTGAATTTAGACACAGATGTTTAGGGTCTTAGATTTCTCAAGAGGGGGGGGAAAGGCAACCCCTTTTTTTTCTTTGTGTAAAAAGCAACAGAAACGCGCGCGCGCAAAAAGTCACAGACAGACAGCACACAACCAAACACCTTCCGCGCGCATCATACAGAACACACCGCCTTCACGTTACACACACACACACATAGATTCACATTCCAACGCGCGCTCTTAATCGTGCGAAAGCAGCTGCTGCGCGCGCGCAAATTGGAGGTTTCGAATTGTACGGGAAATAACAAATTTCAACTTCTGAAAAAACAAACAAACATGTCGCGGGCGAGTTTACGCGTCGCGAATAACAACACGCCAATCGCCGTCGTCGACGCGATGGTGAACGATGAAGATCAAATGACGTGCGTTTTTTTCGCTGTGCTTATATATGCGTGACGATGTGCAAACATATCAACTGCATTCTTCTCTTTTTTTTGCTTTTTTTTCCCCGTGCATTTATCAGTTTTGGAACCCCTTTCAGAAACGCTTGTGAATAGAGAGGGATTTTTTCGAGCCGCGTCGCTGGCGACGAACATTGCGACGATCGCGATGCAGATCAGACTCACTCGAAATACTCACATTATATATATATATATTTCTCTCTCTCTCTCTCTCTATGCATTGAAAACAGACCAAACAGAGCGGATGCATCCATACAGAGGCGTTTATCTTCGTCTGGTATTCTCAATTCGGCGATATCGATGCTCAAATCCATCGCCAAGAGCGCTTCGTCGAAGCGAGAGAGAGCGGAGACGACGAGCGGGTCGGAAGAAGATGTGGACGATTTTTTGCAAGGTGAAGACGCTTTGAACGCGAAAAGGGCGAAGAGAAGTTTGGGAACGAATACGCAGTCAGCGCATGGGACGAGCGCGAATAACACGACGCCGCCGCCGACGAAGAAGGCGGATCCGGATTCGAGTTTTATCACGAGCTCGGTGAGGAAGAGTAAGAAGAGTAAAAGCGAGAAGGAAGATACTGGTGGTGGCAGGCAGTTAAGGTTTACGGCTGCCACGAATAACGCGTCGAAACAATCGATGTCGGACGACGATGTAGAGATTGGTGGTAGCGCCAGGGAAGAGGGGGAGGATGACGTGGAAGCGGCGAGAACGAGGACGACGCGACGGAAGACGAATATAAACACGGCGACAACCGCCGAGCAAGGAGTAGGAATGATAAAAAGAGGAAGAAAACGATTCATGGATTCCATTTTCTCGCCAATGTTTTCGTTTCTCTCTGGGACAGAAGCTGCCGGAAAGAAAGGAGTTGCGCCCAAAGCGGTCTCGGAAGAGGAGGAGGACGGCGCGGCGAAGAGTACCAACACTCGAACCGCCTCGAGGCTTGGATCGAAAAAATACGCCAGACTTCGCGCAACAACGCCTCCAAAGCACGACAAAGGTCTCGATGACGTTCATGAAGATGAGGATGTCGTCGACGACGACGACGACGACGCGCCGTCAACCTCGGGCGCCGGTAGAAAACGAAGCCGCGCAGAGTTAAATGCCATTCTCAGCGGATTTACCGTCGATACCGACGATGACGAAGCTGAATTTCTCGATTCAGACGACGAATACGACGAAGAATTCGATCCGTGGGCGTTCATTTTTAATCTACCTCCTTTAGAGCAGTGCGTCCCGAAACGGAGGAAGACGGTGTTACCGACAAAAAAGAAGGGCGAACCAAAGAACACTTTAGTGCTGGATTTAGACGAAACTTTAGTGCACTCAAACTTGGAAGAAGAGGAAGGCACGCCAGATTTTACCTTTCCGGTTCAATTTAACAACGAAACGCACGCGGTAAATGTGCGCATTCGCCCACACTTGGAAGAGTTCATGAAACGCGTCTCGAGGAAATTCGAGGTTGTGATATTTACGGCGAGTCAAAAAGTGTATGCGGATAAATTGTTGGACCATTTAGACCCCGATCGCGTATATTTTTCGCATCGATTATTTCGAGACTCGTGCGTCTTAGTTGAAGGAAACTATTTGAAAGACTTGTCGGTATTAGGACGGGATTTAAGTCGAACGCTCATCATCGACAACTCGCCGCAAGCGTTCGGGTTCCAAGTAGAAAACGGCGTCCCGATTGAATCGTGGTACGACGATCCCACCGATGATCACTTGTTGCGATTACTGCCGGTGTTAGACGTGTTATCGGAAGTAAATGACGTGAAGCCGATACTGAATCGCACGTTTGAGTTGAAAAAACGAACTTTGCGAGCGGGCGCTAGAGCGAAGAGGTGGCGAGAGCTTCGCGAGAAGAGTTTGTATCGTTAAAAATATAAAAGAAGGAAAAGAAGAGAAAGATTAGATTTATTCGCGTGCATACGTAATGCACGCGCGTGTTGTTTCGAATTGTATTAATTGTTGTTGTGTGCATATATAAAAACTACTACCATTGCTGTCCGAAAGGAATATAATAATCTCGTTGAATATACATCGTCGAGTGTTGTCGTCGTGCTCAGCGCGTAAAAGTTACTATCAACCGTGTATGAATATATATACGTATATTGAAAAAGCTCAATCATAGAAAACAAATCTTTACGTCGTCGTCGTTTACTTGCTCAAGTTCTTCATCAACGCTTCTTGCATTTCCGTGCACCCGACCAATTTCATGCCTTCTTGCATGATATCGCCGGTTCTAAAGCCTTGATCTAACGTAGCGTTCACGGCTTCCTCGATGCTTTTCGCCGCCGCTTCCTCACCAAACTGGTACCTCAACAACATCGCGGCGGATAAGACTTGAGCCAACGGGTTCGCCTTATTTTGACCGGCAATATCCGGAGCCGAGCCGTGCACCGGCTCGTACAAGCCCGGGCCGGAACTCCCAACCGCCGCGGACGGCAACATACCGATGGACCCGGTCAACATACTCGCCGCGTCGGAGATGATATCGCCAAAGATATTGCCAGTCACAATCGTGTCAAACTGTTTCGGGTCTCGAATCACTTGCATCGCGCAGTTATCGATGTACATGTGCGACAATTCCACGTCCTTGTAATTCTCGTGCTGCTTAATCACTCGTTCCTTCCACAATTGCGAAACCTCCAACACGTTCGATTTCTCAACCGAACACAATCTCCCGCCTCTCTTCTGCGCGATCTCAAACGCAACCTTTGCAATTCTATCAACCTCTGACTCGGAATACACCATGGTGTTAAAACCGATTCGTTCGCCTTTGTCGTTTGTCCCGAAACCTTTCGGTTCGCCGAAGTAAATCCCGCCCGTCAATTCTCTCACGACCATAATATCCGTTCCAGACACGATATCTTTCTTCAACGAAGACGCGTCCGCCAACTGCGGTAAAACCACCGCCGGTCTCAAGTTTGCAAAAACCTCCATCCCAGCTCTCAACCCGAGCAAACCTCTTTCCGGTCGCATGTTCGCCGCGAGCGTATCCCACTTGTACCCACCAATAGCCGCCAACAACACCGCATCGGATTGCTTGCAGCACTCCAACGTATCTTCCGGCAACGGCGTCCCAAACGCATCAATCGCGGCCCCACCGACGAGCTTCTCCTCAAACGTAAACCCAATGTCGTGTTTGCGACCAACCTCGTGCAACACGTCCACGGCAACTTTCATGATTTCCGGCCCGATGCCATCGCCCGGGAGTAAAGTCAGCTTGTAATTTTTCGCCGCCGCGCGAATGCCTTCCCTAACCGAAGACCCCGACGCTCTTCTCGTCGTTCCGCGCGGTTTCAAGCTCGTCGAAAGGCGGCCTCCTCGCAGCCGTTGCTGTTGCTGTAAAGCGTTCATCTTTTTTGTGCGTGCGTTTCTTTTCTTTCTCGTGAAGACAACAACGAGTGTGATTTGACGCAATCTTTTTTTATCTCTTTTTTTATCTCTCTCGTCTCTCCAAAAAAGTTTTATACAAATTTTTGCCCTTTTCGTCGTCCTCGAAGGAAAAATTTTCTCATTCGATCTCTCTCTCTAGCTTTTTTAAAAACGCCCCGGCGTCGTCGTCGTCGTCGTTATTTTCTTCACGCGCGCACAAACGCTTCTGTTTTTTTTTAAACTCTCGCCCCGCCCACTTCCCGCCGCGCGTTCTTGACGCATCGCACGCGCGCTTTGAGCAGAAAGAAGAGAGAGAGAGAGAACGCGCGCGTTTTTTTTTCTTTTTTTGTGCATCTTTTTTGGGGGGGCTTTCCCACAAAAAGAACAACGACGACAGAACAAAGATGGGATGGGCGGACGAAGCGGAGGAGTTGGACGACTCCATGCTCCCGTCGTACGCGGAGAAGAAACCGAACGATAACGGCGCTTCCTCTTCGTCTCTCCCCGTCGCGAGTGGTGGTGGTGGTGGTGATGCTCGGGAAGGGATGAAAGAGGAGACGAAAACGACGACTTTTGAAAAGCCAAAGTCATTCGCGGCGTTGTTAGGCGGCGGCGTGAGGAAGATGCAACAGGAGGAGGAAGAAGAAGAAGAAGAAGAGGAGGACTACGACGAGCACCACGGCGGCGCGAGCAATAACGGCGGTAACAACGGCGGTGGCGGAGGAGAGAGAGGAGGGAAGAAGAAAGATTCGGGAAAGAAGCAGTCGGGTGGTGGAGGAGGAAGCGCTTCCTCGAAAGCGAAAGGTGGCAAAGGAGGCAAAAGAGCAGACACGAGTTCGAATTACAACCAAGCCGACTTGGCCGAAGACGAGCGAGGCTTGCACAACGACGTCGAAGTTCGCAGAAGGCAGTTACAAAAGTTAAACGTGAGCAAATCGACGAGAGCGAAAGATCTGGACACGTTGATTGCGTGCGTGGATTTAGCTGAACCCGGGACCGGGGAAGTGAGACGAGCGTTGAAGGAATCTATTTTCAAACCGCTCGCGCCTGCGTATACGACGTTGATTAAATGGATCGGCAAGTCTGGGAACTGTCATAAAGCCTTGGAGGTATTTGAATGCATGAGAAGCGTGCACGGAGTCGAACCAAACACGTATACGTGCTCGGCGTTGTTGAATGCACTCGGGAAGCACCGAATGGGTCAGGAAGCCTGGGAGGTATACGAGATGATGAAGGAGAAGAACATCGAGTGCAATATTTTTACATACACGGCATTGATCACCGCGTTCAATAAGAGCAGAGAACAGGAGAGAGTGTTCCAAGTGTACGACGAGTTGAAAGAATCCGGGATTAAGATTGATTTGATCACGTACGCGGCGATGTTAGCGGCGTGCGAAAAAGTCGAGATCGGCGATGGCAAAAGCACGGACAAAGCGCTCAGAGTTTACTCGGATATGAGAAAATCTGGAATCACGCCGAGCCTACAGTGCTATACGTTCATAATATCATGCTGCGAAAAAGGCGGGAGAGTCGATAAATGCTTCGAATTACACGGGGATATGGTGAAACACAGACATACCGTGGATAAAAATATCTACCAAAGCTTGATCGCGGTGTGCGGAAAGAAAGGCATGTGGCAAAAAGCCCTCGAGGTGTATAAATCGTTAAAGACGAAGAAAGATTTAAATCAGTCGTATACTAATTGCCAAACTGAAGTATTCGCCGCGTTGGCGCAGAGCGGTCGTGGTATGGAGGCGTTGGCGTTGTACGAAGACGCCACCAAGAAAACGAATAAGCAAAGCACTGTCTCGCCGATTGGACTCGGGTGGGTCATCTTAGCGTGCGAAAGGGGCAACATGTGGAAGAAAAATCTGGAATTGATTCCAAAGTTACCAACCTCAGGGTTGCCAAACGCGGCGTTCATGGCGTTGATTGGTGCGTGCACGAGAGCTGGGAAATTTGCTCAAGCGAACGAGTTGTTTGAGAGGCAACGCCACATATTGACGAGCGGGGCGAACATGAACAAACCGACGACGGATCTGTGCGATTTGTGGGCCACCGCATTTCGGTGCGCGCAAAGCGAGCGCGGCGATGGGGATACGTTAGAAAATAGCAGCAAAGCAGCAGCGGCGGAGACATTAATAGATTTAGGCGGAGACGAGGAGCATGTCGGCGAAACGACCAGTAGTAACGAGAATTGGTTCGAGCAGAAAGCCGCGAAGAACTCTGTGAGAGCGTTGTGGAAATACGCCAAAGCGCACGCACCGAAAGACCCTCTGACGGACGAGGATGCCGAAATTGACGAAGTGAACTTCGTATTTCCGCCAGAAACGAGCATCTGTAAAGCCGCCGCGGCAGCTGCGGCGAAATGGGGCGATTTTGATTTGATTGAAAATATCGTCCACCTTCGCGAAAAATCACGCAGGGAACCCGATCCAATGATTCGTGGCGCGTTGATTGCATCCTACGCGAACTGCGACAAACGCGAGGAAGCAAACGATCGTCTGAAGCAAATGAAAGTGAAGCGTTTGACTCCTGGATTCGCAACGTATGCCGCGTTATGCGCGGCTGCAAATAGAGCCAAAGATACCCAAGAGGTTTTTGCTATTTGCGAAGAGTTTACGATTTTGTTCAAGTTGCAAAACGAAGCGCGATTACAAGGCACAGCTGTGCCTCCCGTTTCCGTGCCGCAAGACTTTTGCGTCGCGTTGAAAGATACCAGCGAGAGATTAAAATCATGGTTGAGGGCTCTTGAATTTTTGGAACTTTGGAACCAGTATCCGACGTGCGGTCCAGATGCTAAAGAGACGTACAGGTTGGCACTGAAAGAATCCGGGGTAAATGAGAAGGATCTCGCGAGCAAAATGGCTGGTGGCGGCATCACCGGTGCCGCGAAGAACAACGGTGCTATGGCTACCGCTGTTCCAACCTCTGTTCCAAACGGCAAATCGTGGAACACCTCCTCTCCCAACGGAAACGGCAACAACAACTCGAATTTGAGAGGCAAGCCGGTTTCACCGCCGTTGCCGCCGACCCCGATGATGGGTGGAAATATGCCAAAGCCAAACAAAATACCACCGTTACCGAACGTTACCACGACGCCAACGCCTTCGAAAAAGCTCTCCGCGAACGTTTCGGCGTTTGTACCGAATTCTTCGTCGCCCAAAGTCGCTCTCAAAGCCGACGCGAAGCCGTTCGTGTTCAATCCCGCTAAGAAAGCCGCAGACGAAAAGAAGAAAGACGAAGATGCTAAGAATGCCGGAGTCGCAGCAAATGAAACGAAAAAAGAAGGAGAAGATAAAAACTAAGTGATACTACTTATTTCGAAGTAGTTACTAAATACTACTGCTTTAAACTTATGTAAGAGATTTGAAACATACAACGATACAACGGCGAGAGGCCTTCTTTTTTCTTAAATCATCACACACACTTGAAGACCTCCTCCATAAATATCATTTATTTTTTTGAGTGAAAAAAAGGTAGTTTTATAAAATGGCAAAACGGGCACTCAAATTCAGACCCTATGTTTCGTACGGTCAATGGGACCCAACGACAGCGAAACTTGAACAGAAGTGCTCGAATACGCACGAAAGCTCTACGCATAAAGTTTCAGACGCTCTAGTTAGGCGATACGGAAGATTGTCGCCCGGTGTGATGGTACCTCGCATGTGATTTTTTTGGGAGGAAAGAAGGCACTCCTTCTTCTGTGGCTGTGGTCACTTCTGAGAAAATAAATATTTCCAACGTCGCGCGACGTCGCGCGCAGACGCTAAAACGATCGAAAAACGGTCGAAAGAGGTCACCCAATCCGTTGTTACGCGATCTGGATCGTTTTTACTGCGTTTTACGACCGTTTGCCTCGCTTTAGACCGCTCGCTGCGTCTCTCTTTGCAACTTCCACGAACGCCTTAAACCACTGTTTTGTGTATTTTTGCTCCTCGTTCGTTTTTTTTACTCTGTCACGCGTGTGCACTCGAAACGAATTTCCTCATTTCGAGAGCTTCGATTGTGCAGGACGCGAAGGAAAAACTTCCCCAAAACACTCGGAGCGCGATCCAAGGAACACCCCAGTTTGTAAATCTAGCGATCATGTCTCTGGAGGTGCGATTCATGCGTCGCATTTAACTCGCATTTCGAATCTGACAAAAATTCGATCTTCTCCCCGACGAGCTCCTTTTGGTCGTCGTCGTCCCATTTTTGCATTTCGCGCTTACGCATCTCACCTTTACTCGTACTCACGCGACCCTTCTTTCGCAGAGCAACTTGCCGAAGCATTTGAAATGGATATCGAACATGTGCGAGACGCAGTTCTTTACGCCGTGCCAGCTGCATTCAACCAGTGGGAAGGTACGAATTGAATAAAAATGTGTGTTCTAGAAGCAAAAGAACTTAAAAAATCTCATTCTTCTCAGGGAGAGCTATTGAACTTATTTTCCGTGGACGCGCTCCGAGCCTTGTGCCCGTGTTGCTGCGCCGAGAAGAAAATTAACGACGCTATTCAGGTGCGGAGTCTTTGATCGTTTTTTTCGCTCGGATGTGCGCTCACCGCGCGCGATTTCGACCAAATCTCGTTTCCGAATTATAGTTAGAGAGAGACAGTTCTCTCTCTCTCTCTCTACTCTGAGAAGTCGTCCTTGGCAAATTTGGACTCGATTTTACGCGCGCGTTACGCGTTACCGCGCGACCGCAAAGTCGATTCATCCGTTGAAAATCATCTCGTCGCGTGGTAAAAATACCACGGAAGCCTGCCGAATGGTTCTCTGGCGCCGTTTTTGCTCGCAACTGCGATCATTCGCGCGGTTTAGGCTTCATTTTTCGGATTCAAATTCACAAAAGTCTCTTCGCGAGACCGGTCTTGCTTTTGTGTGTATCATCGCTTTGGGTCAACCAAAACCGACCCTTGCAACAACAAAGACGAGATATTTTTTCGCGCGCGCGCACGCGTCCGTCCGGACGCAAAAGACACTTTTTTTCTATCGAAAGAGACGCTGACCGGAACGCTTTTGACTTCCCCAATCTTCGCAGATACGTCGCTCGTCGTACCACAACGTCGTCCGGGTCCAAGACGTCGCGAAAGCAGTCAACGTCGCCGGTATTCAGACGTACATCATCAACTCGGCGCGCGTGGTGTTTCTTAACGAACGCCCGCATCCGAGAGGTAAAAACGGCGAGAGTAAACGGGCTTCGTCTTTAGTAGCCGCAAACGGTGGAGCATGTAAGCACTGCTTGAGGACTTTGCAGGCAGATAGCGTGAGCTTCTGCTCCATCGCGTGTAAAACCAGAGGCGGAGGCGAAATGACGCCGAACGAGGAGTCGTTGCGATTGTTGGAGGAGTCGGTGATGAACCAACACGTGGCGGTGCCAAGGAATAGTTATAAGTCCACTAAGGACAAGGAAGCGAACAACAGTAACAACAACAATAACAATAGCAATACGAACGATACGAACAAGAGCGGGGGTAACGGGATGTACAACGGAGGCGGCGGTCCGGCGTCTGGCGATGGGAAGAACGGAAAGAAGAGAGTGTACCAGACGAAAGTGAAGAAGGAGCAGGAGTTGATGATGATGCTAAACGGTGGTTTGGCAGCTCTTCCGTCGCAACAAGTGAAACCGGCGAAGAAGGCAAAGAAAGCTGCGGTAAAGAGGGAGAAGAAAGTTCCTGTGAAGAGAGAGATGGTGAACGGAGACCACTCGTCCTACGCGACGCCGGCGAATAGCTCCTTGGGCGTCACTCCAGACGCGACCCCGAGCAGCCGGGCGGCGTCTGTAGGACCGAATGGAGTTGCTGTCGCGACAACGGCACCATCGACAGTCACGGGTGGAAGAAAGCTGAACAACACTTCGTTCAGAAGAGCCGCCGAGACGCCGAGCATCGTCACGCCGACGATTCCCATCGTCCCAAACCGTAGGAAAAAGTTTTCAGCGCCGCGAAAGTCGCCTGATATGTAACATATTATATATTATTATAATATTCTTGAAGATATGGAAGCGATAGAGAGAGAAAGATAGAGAAGGAAAGAGGGTGAACGAGGAGGAAACAATGTAAAATCAGTAAATTCACGGAAAACAAGTTTAAAAAAGTAAAGAAAAACACATTCAGAGGTTTGACCGCGCGCGCGGGAAACGTGCGTTTGAGGAGGAAAGAGTTGATGAAAAATCTCCTCTTTCTTCGTTTTAGCGCATCGAATTCCCATTAGCAGAGTAGTTTAACCATAACACAACTCGTTTTAATGAAAAACAAATCAACTAAACCACAAGATATATAAAGAAAACTTTCCGCAAGTATTTTGACATCTGAAATCCGCTTTCATTCTTGTGCTGGTACAAAAATTCTATTTGACATCTACTCGACTAAATCTACTACCCGCTAATAAAACTAAGTCTTTGATATCTTCCATCGAGATGCTTGAAGTATAGACGCAGAAATCCCTCGCTTCTTCCCTCCATTCGTCGTAGCTGCGAGAGAGGGAGGACATTTCGCGCAACAACACGTCAAAAACGTATTCTTGATGTCATTACCAGTCATGAATTCGTCCTGCACCATGTGCACGCCGCCTCTACCGGGATCTCCGTCACCGTCTTCCATCAGACATCTTCGCATTTCTAACGATAAAAAAATACACCACAATCGGTAATTATCTACTTTAAGTAATCTCGCTTGATCTTTCACGTGAAAGCCAAACGCATCGTGTCTTCTCCTCTGCGGCAAACAACACGGCGACAGCACAATCGCGCATTCGCCGTTCATTCTTTGTCTCGCCTCATTCCACAAACGAATAGCAACTCGAGATAAATCCCCGCACAAGTGCACTCCACAAATCAGCACGAACTTTGATACTTTCCCCGCGTCTTCTACAATCTTCTCACACTCTCTCGACGTCACGTCCAAGCAATGAAAATTTACATTCTTCATCGCCGCGACGTGTTCCATATTGGCGGTCTCGTCCAAATCAATCATTTCTACTCGCGCTTTGGGGTACTTGAACGACAACACGATGGACAAAAAACCTTTCCCGGAGCACAAGTCTACGAACGTAATCCCTTCCCCATCATCCTCGCGCTCTCTCCTCTTCTTCATCACCCTCTCGATTTGCCGCAAACACGCCGTCGCCTCCTCTATTTCCTTCACGAGAGACTTCTTTCGTATCCACGAGTGAAACTTCTCGTTCTTCCGCATCTCCGCGCAAACCTTCGACTCCACGAATTCGCGCACGTACGGAGAATATTCGTGCGGCTTGCTCTTGATGTTCTCCAACGTGTACTCCAGTTTTGTCTTCTTCTTCGTCTTCTTCCTCGCGGTTCTCGCGTTCTTTTCCTCTTCTTCGTGCATTCTTGTCCCCAAAGAGAGAGAGAGAGAAGCCTTTCGAGGAGAAGAGCGAGTTAATCCCTCCTCCTCCTCGGCAAACCAAAAAGAAAACGCCCTCGTCGTCCCGTCCGTTATTCAGCCGCTCGCCGTCTCTCTTTCGCGCGCGCGTGACGCGTCGTGTGCGTGCACATGTCAGGTGCCACGTGCACAAAGAAACGTGGCGTCCCTTTCTTTCGTGCGCATTTTTGGGGAAAACGCTCTTCGTCAAAAACTCGATCTCTTCCCTCACTCTTCTCTTTTCGTTTTACAACGCGAGAGAAAGCGAACACAGACCACCGCATAAAACGCGTTGAGTACCGCCAGATATATACATATACACGCGCGCGCGCACAATGGGTTCTTTATTCCAAGTGTACAACTCGTTCCATCTCGGCGCGTACCAGGTGGCGATAAACGAAGCGTCCGATTTGCTCGATTTATCCCCCTCGGAAAGCGTGGAGAAGGATTGTTACGTGTATCGATCGTACATCGCGTTGGGGTCCTATCAGGTGCGTTTGTTCTCGCGTTTTTTTCAGACCAGATCGAGTTCGTTTTATTTGTGTCTTTTTAGTCTCTCTCTCTCGGTGCATCGTTTCTCTCTCTGTGCGCGTTTCGCGGAGGTTTTCCCGGCGGTCGTTCTTTCGCGTGGACTTGTTTGAACGATCGAGGGAAATTGGAAGAATGAAAATTCTCGCGTCGCGCGCGCTTTCTTCTGTTTCTCTCTCTCTCTCTCCCTCTCTGTGTCGACGCGAATCGCTTCTCACGAATTTCCTCTCTCTCTCTTCCTTCAAAATACAGTTGGTCATGGACGAAATCCCGGACGATTCCCCGTCCGCTTTACAAGCGGTGAAATCCCTCGCCACGTACTTGGCCAACCCTCTCGATCGCGAAACGCAGGCGCAGAAAATGAAGGACATGTTAGAAGACCCAGCGATCGCGCAAAACGCGACGGTGCAACTGATGGCGGCGACAATTTTCGCTAAAGAAGGCGAAATGGTCGAAGCCATGCGATGTTGCTCGACGATGTTGAGTTTAGAGTTGTCGGCGTTTATGGTGAACTTGTTGATATCGATGGACCGCGTGGACGCGGCGGAGAAGACGCTGGCGAAGATGGTGGCGAACGACGACGACGCGACGTTGACGCAGTTGGCGACGGCGTGGGTGAACGTTGCGCTCGGAGGGTCGAAGGTGCAAGACGCGATGTACGTGTACCAAGAGTTGGGTGATAAGTACACCTGGACGGTGAAGTTGTTCAACGGCGCGGCGACGTGCGCCATGGCCATGGGACGGTTCGAGGATGCCGAAAAGGAGTTGTTGGAGGCGTTGCAGAGAGATAGTAAGGATCCGGACACGTTGCACAACTTAGCAGTGTGTGCGTTGCACTTGGGCAAACCGGCGACTAGATTCTTTAATCAGTTGAAGACGTTAACGCCGAAACCCGGCGCGGTGGAAAAAATGGAGGAGTTGGAGAAGATGTTTGATACGGCGAGCGAGCAAATGGCGAGCGCGTAAAGAAGAAGAAGAAGAAGAAGAAGAAGAAGAGATTTCTGTCGTCGTCGTGTCGTATATGTAAGTGTCACCCAATAATTTAGCAACAGTAATAAATTGATTTGTAAATGATTCGAGAAGAGTATTATAATTTTTAGTAAATTACAGTGCTCGCGAGATTTTAAGAAACACCCCACCGTTGTTTTTCAATTAAGTATTTTTTATTGCGAGCCTTCACTAACGATGCATTCGACGTCCTCATCTTGTACGGTCAAGCCGACGAGAAAGTTTCTCGCGTCAATGACACCAGACGATCCATTCAAGTCACCGTTTACGACGTACACTCTTCGACACCCGTTGGCTAAAAGCACCATGCAATCTTTCAGGGACGTAGTTTTTGGATCGACGCTCTGAAAGACGTGTTCATTATTCGCGCCGCGGCTGCGGCCGGTAGCCTCCGTTTGCTCGCGATGGTGACGTCTACGCATAGTCGCTGAAAAGGAGAGAGGATCCGATTTTAACATCGATAAGTTTTCGATGTTCATTCCTCTGAGATCCGAGGAGGTCAAATCGCCTCGCACGTGCACGGTGAAGTCTCTCGTTCGAGGGGTAACGAAACTCGAAGGTACCGTTGTCACAAAGCACACCGAAACTTTTTCGCCGACGATGTCTGGGAAAAAATCAAGCGCGGAGTTTTGTCGAAGTGCATCGTTGTTGGTGACGAACAACGTCTCGTCTCTGTAAACTCTTTCCCCACTTTTCAATACCGTAAAACCTTTCCTGAACAAGTGCGGGACATCAGCCAGACAAACGTTCGCCAAAGCCGCTTGAACGTCAACGTCCTCGTTTAGATATTTCACAATATCCGTACAACTCAGAACGGCGTGAACATCTAAACGCTCGACTAGACACCTGTGCGCTCTTGGAATCTTCGCCATCTTTTCCCTCAAAATCGATAAAAGCGTCTCCGAGTCCTTCACGACGATTCTCGATCTCGGATTAGCCGTTAAGCGATCGAGCACGCTGTGCACGTTCGCGTTAAATGTGCTCGCGATGGGATCTTCGTCGAAACCGATCGTCGATCCACTCCTCTCCTTCAGGAGCGCGTCGTCGTCGTATTGGCATCCGAACCTCGACACGTCTCCAGGCTGCAAGCCCAGCTCTTCGAACATCGGAGGCATCACTCTCGGATTTGCTCCAGCACTTTCATGACTGAAAGGTTCCTCTTTCCTCCCCACGAGAAACATAGCCGCGTTTTCCAAAAACAACCGCAAACAGCTCTCCACGGAAACAAACCCGAGGAAAGACCCAACCTTCTTCTCCACGTCCAATATCGGCAGCGACAACACGTCGCGCGCTTTCATTTTTTCGAGACACTCCCCGAGAGTGTTTGAAACCTTCGCAAAAACCAACGAGGAGGAGGAGGAAGCTCCAGAGGAACCCGACGCGTCTTCAGCAAACGCTAAAGTTCCCGCGCGCGCCCCGCGCAAGGCGGCGCAAACCGCGCGCTTCGCCTCGTCCATGTCGCGGTTGGCGAGAGAGGGAGGGAGAGAGAGAGAAAGAGATATGAAAATATTGTCTATAGCTTTTGATCTCGAGATGTTTTTTTTTTCCTGTTCTTGCAAATTTTGGCGTTTCGAAAAAAAAGAAAAGGAAGGAAAGACGGAAAAAAACTTCACAGATTTCGCGCACGCGCGCGAACTACAGAAAGAGAGAGAGAGAGATTTAAAACTGCGCGCATTGCACGCAACACGTCTTTGTCGCTCTCCGCGCGTAAACTTCTTCGCACGCATTCGCTCATCCTGCCTGTTTTTTATCTCGTACGGTCGAGAGAGAGAAAGATTACTAAACTTTTCAAAGTCGTTCCGATTTTTGAAAAGTTTTTGCGGGGAAGAAGAGAGAGAGAGAGAGAGAAAAAGGGGTGCCCAGAATAGAAAAATGGCCCCACCAGGACGAGGACGAGGAGAAGGCGCCCCGATGGGAGCGAGAGCGACGAGAGGAGGAGAACGACAGCGTTCTTCGCGGAGCGCTTTGGCGGAGAGGAGTTGCTTCGTGTACTCGGAACCGCACCAAAACCAACTCGCGGCTGGAGGGGTTGGACGTGTTACGGCTTCGTCCGGGGATGGAAATTTCGAATTATTCTCGTACGTTCCGAACGCCGGGAGAGGCGGTCCGTCCACGTCTTCGTCGGCGTTTAGCTCTGGGTTTGCGATGTTGAAGTCGCGGTTGGTGCCGATAGAGAAAGAGATGTCGCACAGCGGCGCTGGTGGGAGCAACGGTCGAGCGAACGCGAACGATGGGTTGATGTCGATTAAGCAACAGAAAGAACGGAGAGAAAAAGAGGACGAGGCGAGAGCGCAGAGGGATAAGGAGCAGATGATGAGAGCACAACGAGAGCAGCAGCAGCAGCAGCAGCAGCAGCAAAATCAAGCCACAAACAATACTACTACCAATAATAATAATAATACTAATAACAACAACAACGGGAATAACAACTTTATAGGGTTCGACGACGACGACGAGGAGGACGACGAGATGTTCCAGCTCGTGGATCTTGAAGCTTTGGAGACGAGGAAACAAACGGTTGCGGCAGCTCAACCGCAACGACCACAGCAACAGCATCAACAGCATCAACAACAGCCGCCGCCGCAACCACCACCGCCGCAGCAGCAACAACAAACTCTTCCTGTTGCTCCAGTGAGAGCTGCCATGAACGATTTTTGTTTGCCGATAGCCTTGGATGGAAGCGGTTTAGCTTGGGTGTGCGAACACGGTTGCGCGTTGCGTGAGTGCGATAAGATCTCACTTCATTTCCGGGCGCTTCAACCGACTTTGAATATGATCATACAGAGATTAGACGACGACGAGTACATGATGAAGAACATCGAAAGGAAAAACTTAGAAAAGAAACGGAAAGAGGCGGAAACGATACAAGCGTTTTTGAATAACGGAGGTGGTGGTATGGTCGGTGGCCCGGAAGCAGCACCGAGCATCGTGCCAATGAATAACAACACCGAAAACAACATCAACAACAATAATTCTCATCAACAGAACGCGAGTTACGAATACAACAACTTCCAAGGCAATGACTTTCACAACGATTTTCAAAGGAACAACGACAACAACAACAACAATAATATGAACCACAACATGAACAACTTCAACAACGATGAATTTTATCATCAACACAACCACAACAACTTCAACAATGGCGGCGACTTTCAAGCAGAATGGGACGATGATAACGGTGGTGATATTATCGACATGGAAAACTTACCAAAACTCGGTCTCGGTGCGAACGGTGGTCACGAAGCTATTCCGGCGGTGCAGTGTGAAATGACCGAGGCAGACGGCGGCAAGTGGAAGGAGACGAACTTTCCGTGGTCGAAAGATTGCTACTTCGCGTTGCGAAACAACTTCGGCGCGCAAGATTACCGAGGACTGCAGCTGCAAGCTATTAATGCATCCATGGCTGGTAAAGACACTTTGGTTTTAATGCCAACTGGTGGTGGTAAAAGTATGTGTTATCAGCTCCCGGCGATCGTGCGCGAGGGCGTAACCATAGTAGTCTGTCCTTTGATTTCTCTCATTCAAGATCAGCTGGCGAATCTGGCACAATTGGATATCGAGGCGCGCCTGCTTGGTGCGTACAATCCAAAGAACGACTCGGAAGTTTACGACGATTTATACAGTTCGCAATCTAAAATTAAGTTACTCTACGTGACCCCTGAGAAACTCTCAATAAGTCAAAAGGTAACAGCTCTGATGAAATGGTTGTATAAAAAAGGGAGATTACAAAGATTCGTGATCGATGAAGCACATTGCATCTCGAGTTGGGGCCACGACTTTCGAAAAGACTATAAGGAGTTACGAGTACTGAAACACCAGTTTCCGGAAGTACCCGTCATGGCACTTACCGCGACAGCAACCCTTCGTGTGCAAGACGACATTGTGCGTCAACTCGGTTTGGCGAATTGCGTGCGTTTCTTCACGACATTTAATCGAACCAACATCACGTACGAAGTGATTCCGAAAAGGAATCAGAAGCAAAACGTTGAAGAAATTTTGAATTTGATACACACTCGCGGTTTTGTCGACAGTCGTGGTCGCGTCGAGTGCGGCATCGTGTATTGCTTTTCGAAGAACGATTGCGAGAAGATGGCCAACGCGTTGTGCTTGAAGAAAAACGAAGACTCAAGGTTTCGCCACGGGATCAGTGCGTTGCCGTATCATGCTGGTTTAGACGATGCCGTACGTAAGAAGCATCAAGATGCGTGGACGGAAGATAAATGCGACATTATTTGCGCGACCATTGCTTTCGGTATGGGGATCAATAAACCTGACGTTCGATACGTCTTCCATCACTCGATACCGAAATCGCTCGAGGCGTACCACCAAGAGTCTGGGCGAGCGGGCAGAGACGGTGGAAAAGCGCTTTGCGTGCTCTTTTATTCTTGGGGCGACGTTACAAAAGCGCGCTCGATGCTCATCGATTCCGCCGAGAAAGACAACGCGCCGCATGAAGTGAAAATGAACAAGCTTGAATCGTTGGTAACGATGTGCACGTATTGCGAAAATACTGCGGATTGTCGCAGGACTCAACTTTTGCTACATTTCAACGAAAACTTTGATCGCAACAGATGTAAAGGCATGTGTGATTGCTGTCAGTTACGAAAGAACTATGGCTGGAACTGTTTCGTGAAGCGAGACATGTCAAAATACGCGCTCAGTTTGATCTCCATCTGTAAAGACACCGCCGAGCACGGCATCTCCATGGGCTTATTGATCGATGTCTTTCGCGGTTCCAAAGTGAAAGCGGTCACTCAGAAACACTACGATCGTTTACGCGGATTTAGTAGCGGTAAAGAGCTGACGAAATCCGAATCCGATCGTTTGGCGAGGTACTTGGTGAATCATCATTATTTGAAGGAAGATACGACGCGCCTCCCGCCCAAGGGCAATCAACAGTACGCCATGGTTTCTACGGTGATTCGTCCAGATGACGACGGTAAGATTCGCGCGCTAAAGCAGAAACAGCACAAAGTGGAGTTAGAATTTGAAAACCTTCCGAAAGATGCGAGTAAAGGGAAGAAGAAAGCGGCACCAGCTGCTGCGGCGCCGAAAACGAGAGCACCACCGAAGAAGAAAACAACCACTGCGAAAGCTTCGGGTACCGCCGCTGCTACTACCAAGAGAAAGACGAAGACGTCGACGACATCAAGAACCCCAAGAGCTACTCAACAGCAGCATCATGATAACGTGGACCTCACTCTTCCGAGCCAACAAGCAAACGGCACGCAAGAAATAGACGGTCAAATCGATAACGCCTTTGAAATTTTGATGAACAAACAAAGAGAAGAACAGGAAGGCGTTGTTATCGTCCAAGATGACGAGAACGAGATAATGAACAACGACGATAACGCTCAGTTCGAAATCAACGACTCGATCGAAGACGACGACGAAGGAGACGAGGACGAGAAAATGTACCAGGTTGTCTACGCTGCGCTCGAAGTGTGGAGAGATCACCAAGCCACCATCACTGCCAACAGAACCGGTAACAAAAAAAATCCGCAAGGCATCATCAAAAACGCGTTACTCCGGAAACTCGCTGGCAGCCGGCCGACGACCATCAAAGAGATGGAAGAGTTCAAAGAAAACGAAATTATCGATCTCGGGAACAGAAACATGGTCGGAAAACATGCCGCGGATTTGGTCTCAAAAATCGAACAGGCGCTTTTCCATTACCACAACAACGAAGAGAATCCTTTCACGCAAACGCAGCGGTTGCAAGAGACGCAAGGAAACAACAACATCATCAACAGCGGGGGCGACCCTTACGAGTTCAGAGCGACGCCGGCGTCGAATAACAACGCTCGTCCCGCATCGCAGGTGATAAGACAGAACGATTTGCAAAACACCGATCCGAAAAGACAGCGCTTGATGAACAACGCAAACGACACGGAGTCTCCGGCGTGGCAAGAGCCCAATCGAGGAGGGAACTTCTATTAAGTTCGGCCAAAAAAGAAGAAGAAACTCCAAAAGAAAAATTCGTTCGGTTAATATTAAAATAGTAATATGCCCCCACCGACGAACCGAACGCCGCAGGCGCAAAATTTCATGCGCAAATACGACAAGTTTACGTTTCTGATGGTGTGTTTAGCGTGTGGAGCGTACGGAGCGGAGTATTACTTGTCCAACGTCGCGGGGAAGAACGTAATTGAGAAAGAAAGCAAACAAAAGAATTGAGAGAGAGAGAGAGAGATTCTCACTCACTCACAAAGAAGAAGAAGACTGTAGAACTTTATAGCGGCGAATAGCGAGCGATAGATACCACGAACCACGCGTGCATTACGCGCGATCGATGTAACGATGTTTGTAATATAACACGCGTACTGGTGATAGAGAAATACGATAATATAATTTTACTTTTACTACACGATTGAACTTTTTCTCTCTCCCTCTCTCTGCCCCGGCTTTGAGATGATGCGAAGGACAACCTTTGAATACTATTATTATTATTATTATTATTGAAAGACGCGAAGATTGTGATCCCCACCACCCACGACTACACCACTCGCGTCTTTCAAAAACTGCACGCAGTGGTTTCCTTTTTTGCTCTTGTTATCGAAGGTTTGGACGATGTCCCACTCGCCTTTCACGTTGTACACTTTGGCGTTTTTCCCGGAGCAATAGGCGACGTATTTGCCGCTTCTGTCGAACGCCACACCTTCGCATTTTTCCTTCCCGAAATCGTGCGCGACCGTAGTCTTGCGCAAATCCCATATTTTACACCCTTCGTCGCCAGCGGCGGCGAAGAAGTAGCCGTTTTCGCTAAACGCACACGATTTGGCGGAGTTTTTACCACCGTTGGAGAAGGTTGTTTGTAAAGCGCACGATCTGGCGTCCCAGAGTTGTACCGCGCCAGATTGTGTCAATGCGGCGAGAAACATGCCGTCTGGATGAATACTAATGGAAGTGTACTTGTCTGTCGGGTCGTCGTTGGTGGCTTGGTATACAGTCGACGCGGACTCGACGTCGTGGAAGTGCCAACTGGCATCCGCCGAGGCGGAGACGAAGAAGGCGCCTGCGACGTGCGACGCGATGGAAACGACATCTTGCGTGTGCTCGTCGTACGTGGCGACATTTTTACCTGATTTCCACACCTTCACGGTGTTATCGGTACCACAAGTTGCAACCATGCTGCCATTCTTGTCCGCTCCTAACAAAAATTTCGCGTCTAAACACTTCTTGTGACCCGTCGCAATCGAGCTCGATTTTTGTAAACCCGCGTCAAACAAAGCTGCGGTTCCATCCGCGCCAGCAGTCACAATCATACCTTTCTCGTGAAGAACATCTACGTTATGTATCGCTGTATTCGCTTTATGCCCCGGCACCGGGTCTTGCAAAGTAAACTTCCCAATCTCCTCTTTCGTTTTCAACGACTCGTGCGTTTTCTTCTTTTTCCTCTCCGCCATCAACTCTTTATTGGTCGAATCGATCACGTCCAAAATCGATTGCGGGATGGCGTTTTTTGCTTTCTTGGCGAACGCATCCGCGTCGCCACCACCACTGCCTTCTCTTTTCTTACTCGTCGTCGTCGTCGTCGTCGTTCCGTTCGCACCACCGCCGCCGCTCGCGACCATCGCCCTCGCCTCGTCTCTCTCCTTCACCAACCTCGCCACCGTCCTATTCGCGGCGTCCACCTGATACGCCATCGACGCCAACTCTCGTTCCGACTCCCCCAATCGTTTCCGAGTCTCGTACAACTCTAACATCAACCCGTCGTATTCGTCGTGAAACGTTTGTAACAACCCCGGAATGCTCGCGTGCGCCGTCGCTCGCGGTTTGACGTTTTTCGCGCTCACGTCCGTATTGATCGGAATCAAATCTTCCACGGACAAAGGCTGTTTCGTCATTGGATTCTCCCCGGTTTCTTTGACGAGCTTTTCAATCAACGACCGTTCAAACACGTGGCCGGACGGCGCGATCACCGGTTTTGCGGTTTGCTCGCCGGATATCGCGCAGAGTAACATGTTTTGTTCTTTCCTTCGCGTTTATGTTTTGGCGGCTCTTTCCAATTGGTGCAAGTGTGTGTGTAAGTGTGTGCGCGCGCGTGTCTTTTAAAAATAGCAACACCGAGACGTCGATGATGTGAAAGCTTTTACGGTCGATCGCAAAGAACAAAAAAGTAGTCTTCGCAAAGAACGGGAAAAAAGAGGGTCTCGTTTCGGTGCGACGCGGAGAAGAAAGACGCTCTGACGTGATGTGCGCGATTGAAAAATGACGAATTCTTCCGACGAGTGAAACCCGAAAGAGAGGCACGAGAGAGAAACCAAAAGAGCGCGACGGGAATAGCGTAAAACACACACGCACACATGCGCACATAAATCTAAACGCAAAAGCAACCGCTACGCAGACATTCTGCACTTCTCGCTATTATTATTATTACTACTATTACTTCGATATCGGCATCACTTTCAAGCTCACCTCGTTATCTCTGGGCCTGAGAGAGTACATCGGCCCGAACGTGCTCACGCGAAAGCCGGCGCGGTCGGCGCGAAACGCGCCCGTCTTTTCAACCTCTCTCACGACGACGTCTCGACATCGCCTCGCGGCTTCTTCCGTGGCCATCCCGATTAAAGGCACGACGGCGACGAGTTCACCGCCGGCGACTCTCGTGGAAATCGTGTCCGTTTTTTCGTTCGTTCTCGCCGCCGGGTTCGTCTCCGGGTTCACGCGCGGTCCCAGGTACAGTTCCATCGTTTTGCCCACGATCGCTTCCTCTTCCTCCTCGTCGGTCGCTAACGCGTACCGCATCGTCAGCGGCTGCGTCGGTGGGTACATCTCCCCGAGTTCATTTTCACCCTCGATGTAAAGCATCAATCGCGATAACCCTTCCTCTCGGTTTTCGTACGGGGTGATTGCGATCGTGTACGGCGCGAGTAACCGGATCTCGACGTCGTTCGGGAGCGTCGCGACGACTGAGGATGGTATTTTGTACGCGTCGGCGATCGATTGGTCGTCGTTCGACGAAGAAGCGCATCCGATGGAAAGAAAACATCGCTTTGTTCTTCTTCTTCTCGTTCGTCTGCTGCTCGGGGACGAAGTCGACGCGAGCGAGGACGAGTCGACGCGAAGAAGCGACGTCGCGGTGGACATGTAGAAGTGAGAGAGTGGAATGCGGAGCTTTTTTCTTTCTCTCGTTTTGTGTTAGTGTGTAAATTTAGGGTTTAGGGTTTAGGGTTGTGTAAAGAAAAGAACTCCTTACTCTACTCGCCCACGACGAGTGAGAACCGACCGAGAGTATAGCACGGGAAAAAAAACCACATTTTGCCTCTGTTTTTTTCTTTTCTCATCGCATACGCGTGTACTCGTACTCTTTCTTGGATACACACACACATCCACACTCGCTGATAAAAAACGGAGGAGATGCGACTTTGCGGCGGCAACCCGCCTCCGCGCGCCTCCTCCGCTTGTTCTTCTGCTTCTTCTTCTGTTTCTTCTTCGGCGTTGTTTTTGTTGGCGAGGAAACAACAGAGACGGAGCTCGACGACGACGACGAGCTCCGTCGTCGTCGGGAGAAGAAGGAGGAGGTCGAGAACGGCTTTTCGCGTCGTCGTCGTCTCTGCTGCCGCCGCGGCGGCCGCCGGAGAGCACAACAGCCACCACCACAGAAACGGCCGAGGCTCGGAGACGTGGAAGAACAAGAATCAGGTGGAGGAGTTTTCGAGCAAGAATAAAGCGTGCGTGGTCGAGGCGAGAAATTTGAGGAAGACGCACGACGGGGAACGCTATCAGTTTGATGGATTAGATTTTAGCCTCTCGGAGGGGCAGAAATACGCCGTGGTCGGACCGAACGGAAGCGGGAAGTCGACTCTGTTAGACGTGATTGGAGGGAAAGAGGAACATTTTGAGGGCGAGTTGTGGAGGAGGAAGAACGCGACGTTCGTGTTGGTGGAGCAGGAACCGGAGTTTGAAGATTCGATGACGGTGCTGGAAGCGCTGTACGCGGCGAACACGCCGCTGACAAACTTGTTGAAACGGTACGAGGAAATTACAAATAATAGCAACTCCGACGGGAGCAAAAACGAAGAAGTGCACAGCAACGAATTGACGAAAGTGTTGGAAGAGATGGACGCCGCAAACGCGTGGGATGCGGAGAGACGAGTGAAGGAAACGCTGAAGAAATTTGGATTAGGACAAGAATTTTTCCAGAAAACCACGGAGAAGTTATCGATTGGCGAGAAGAAGCGATTAGCGTTAGCTGCTGCGCTCATTGAATCGCCAGACGTTTTGATTTTAGACGAGCCTACGAACCACTTATCCGTCGAAGGCGTTGAGTTTTTGGAAACGGCAATTAGAGAGAATAAGAAAATGGCGGCGTTGGTCGTTTCGCACGACAGACAATTCATCGACAACGTGTCCACGAACATTTTAGAGTTGGATGGGTTCGGTGGTGGTCATCAACACGGATCCGGTGGCTATTCATCTTATTTAGAAGGAAGGGAAAAGAGATGGTTAGCTGAGGCGAAAGATTTAGCGAGCGCAAAAAATACGTTGCGAAAGGAGGCGGAGTGGATGCGAAGACAACCGAAAGCGCGATCGACGAAAGAAAAAGCGAGAATTGAACGATTCTATTCCTTAAGTCAACGCGCCGCGGAAAAAGGCACTAAAGGAAAAACGTTAGATATTGGTACGGATGTAAAGTCGACGCGAATGGGCGACGTTATCGTCGAGTTTGATAACGCGATGTTGAAGTTCTCCAACGAGAAGGTCATTTTAGACGGATTCACCTACGCGTTTTCAAAGAAGGAAAAGATTGGCATTGTTGGTCCGAACGGTGCCGGAAAAACGACGTTTATCAAAACTTTGCTCGGTGAAATTCCACTAGATGATGGTTTCGTCAACGTTGGCGAAACGATAAGGTTCGGGTATTACTCCCAAACCGCCGAGTTTGCCGACGACGAGCAACGCGTCTTTGATTACGTCACCGAAGTCGACGCCGACGTCAAAGCCATGGGTTACAGTGGGTTCCAAGATTCCAATTTAAGCGCTCGAGCGTTGTTAGAAAAGTTTAATTTTGGCGGATCCAAGCAAGCTACGCCGATTGGTATGCTCTCCGGTGGCGAACAGCGTCGATTGCAATTGTTGACCATCTTGGCGAAACGACCCAACTTCTTAATTTTAGACGAGCCGACGAACGATTTAGATTTAGATACGATTGAGGTGTTGGAACAGTTACTGGTTGATTTCGACGGGTGCGTGCTAATCGTCAGTCACGACCGGGCGTTCGTGAACACGGTCGCGGACCACATCTTCGTGTTTGACGGTAAAGGCGGCATATCGGATTGGAGCGGTTCGTACACCGAGTTGCGAGAGTACATACGAGAGACGCAACAACAAGAAGCAAACGGTAAAAACGAAACCTGCGCAATCGACGAGGACGGCGTGAACACAAACACAGTGACAGGCGAAGAGTGCGGCCCAGTGCTCACTCGAGAGATGGAGAAAGAAGCCTTAAACGCGCCTAAAATCATCGCTAAAATCGAAAAAGCCATCGCGGTGATCGACGAAGATATCGCAAAGCTAGACGAAGAGATGGTCGCCGCCGAGAACGATTACGGAAAGTTGGCTGAAATCCAAAAGCTCAAGGACGCGAAAGTCACCAAACAAGAGGCGTACTTCGCGGAGTACATGCGATTGGAAGAGGTCATCGAAACCGTCGATTCCATTCGAAAAGCGCAACAAGCGGCTGCCGCGAGGTGAACGAAATAATAGCGCGCGCGCGCTCACAAAGTTCGCATATAGAGACCGCGATTGATAATAATAATAATAATAATAACGCTATTAATACAGCGGCGCGCGGTATTCCTACTATAACATTTCTACTTTACAAATACACCAAACTAACTCTCTCTCTGTGCTGCTAATTCATACTCTCCCTCCGCGCCTTTCGCCAACCGCTCTTTCCCTACATTCTTCCCTTGCACCGCTTGTCTCTGATAAAACGTCCTCGCTTCAAACTGTTCCTCCCGCATCTTCTCGATCAAATCGCACGTCTCGTACCTCCTCGGCACGTGTATCCCTCTCACCGTTCGGTTTTTCACGAACAACTTCTCGTGCGTTCGCATCTCCCGATCGATGGTCACCACTTCGCAGTTTTCCAAAGTCAAATGCATGCACTCGTCGCATTCGACGAGTTTCCCTCTGATCACGGTATCGTCGCGCAATTCCACGATCACTAAAGGAACGTCGTTCGATACCAGCGATTGGACGTAGCAGAGCAGCGATTGCTCGTTGCGAGGCGTGAACGGTTTCTGTTTCCTCTTTTTCGTCGTCTTTGGCGGCATATTTTTGTCGCGCTTTTTTCTTCATTTAAAATCCCCTAAAAAGAAGAAAATGGAAAGCGGCGAGAAGAACGCCGCCGTCGTCGTCGTCGCCGGCGCATCCTCGCCGGACCACCGGGACGACGCGAATGGCGCGACTCCTTTGCCGTCGTCGTCTTCGCTTCTTCCCTCTCTTCCTCCTCCCGAATGCTCTAAAAGAGAAGAAAAAAAACGCCAACACGTCTCCGCGATGAAGAGAAGAGAGTCGAGAGAGAAACTCGAGCGCGAAATCAAAAACGTCATCGCGAAACCTCCGCGAGAGCGCACGATAGGAGAGGCGGAACTTTTGGACGAACACAAAG
>Ga0255765_1001486_pt1 | contig 28776 bp, 21 predicted proteins | sample 041ome_8_FD_179965 | JGI IMG/M metagenome (GOLD analysis project Ga0255765, IMG submission 179965) | Coastal salt marsh microbial communities from the Groves Creek Marsh, Skidaway Island, Georgia - 041407BS metaG (version 2) | ecosystem: Environmental > Aquatic > Marine > Intertidal zone > Salt...
TTATATGAACGCTGAGGTACTAGAATACCTCCAATGACGCTATATAAAATCGGTCGTGTCGCGCTGTGTGTCCACACGAAGCGTCTGGGGCGCGCGTTACATCGCGGCGCGCGTCGTTCGCGCGCGATTCGCGCGCGCGCGCGGCGACGCCGCGGCGCGTCGCGGCGATGGCGAGCGCGAACGGCGTCGGACCGTCGGACGCGACGTCGACGCTCGTCGTCGCGTGCACGACGGCGTCGCTGTACGCGTTCGGGGACTGGTTCCTGAAACACGTGCTGTGCGCGGAGACGCGGGATCTCATCAGCGCGCGCGTGTCGGCGACGTTCTCGGCGACGTTCGCGGTGACGTCGTCGATGCTGTTCCTGATCGGGTACGAGATCGCGAACGCGGTGAACGCGAGGACGCTGCGGTGGTGCTGGGCGGGCGCGCTCAGGAGCGGGACGGCGGCGCTGCTGGGCGTCGCGCCGTGGGAGCTGTTCGCGCTCGGATTCGAGGCGCTGGGAGGGAAGGGAGGGGGGAGGGACGGCGCGGGAGGCGCGGGAAGGGGACGAAGGCGACGGGCGTACGCGTGGGCGACGGCGGCGACGGGGGGGTTCGCGTACGCGTTTTTGGGGTTGGCGAGACGAGGCGCGAGCGGGGAAGACGACGGCTCCGTGATGGTTCGCGTCGTGTCGCGCACGGCGGTGTTGGGGATTTGTCTGTTGGGCGTGTTGTCGGGGTTCGGGATGGTGCACTTTCCGTACACGACGGTGCGGATTTTTCACCGCGCGATTCCGGACGCCGAGGTCTCTGGTCTCGAACGGCGTTTGGTGCAGAGCGTGGAGACGATCGTGGAGCGAAAGAAACGCATTGAGATCTTGAAGTACGAGATCGCGCGCGAGGCGCGGATGGAGCGCGATAGGAATAGCAAAAATGGAGGCGGCGGAAGTTTGTTCAACCGTCTCGCCGGCGGGTTTCGCCTTCCGGGCCTCGGCGAAGCTCGAGGGGAACAGATCTTAGCCATAAGCGCCGAAATAGAGGCGCTAGAGATGGTGAACAACACTCTGTTCTTCGATCTCCACGACGTCAACTTGCAGCGACAGCGCGCAAAGATGTCCAAAACCCCCTACGGCCGCTTTCTCGAGCTCTGCGGCGTCGGCATGGCCGTCGTGTGCGGCTACCGCCTCGTCGCCGGATTCAAGCGTTTGATTTTCAAACAAACCCCCACGAGCGATCCAATCTCTTTCGCTCTACACATATTCTTAGCCAACAAGTCCATTCACATCGATCCCGCGACGTTGGCGCAGTACCTCAGCCTGCTCTTGATCGCCTTCCTCGTCATCAACTCGATGCAAAACTTCATCACCCAGCTCGTCAAGCTCTTCTTCGCCTACGGCGGCGGCGTCACCACGGACGCCCTGGTGCTATTCACCACCGAGATGGTCGGTCTGTACTTCCTCTCCTCCGTGTTATTAGTCCGAGAGCAGCTTCCCGAGCGTTACCGCCACGTCGTCACCGAGGCGCTCGGCGCCGACTTGGAGTTTCGCTTCTACGCCAAATTCTACGAGCTCATCTTCATGGCGAGCGCCGCGCTCACCGCCATCGCGCTCTACGCCAAGCACGTCACCGCCACCGTCACCGCGGACGTCTCCAAGCCCGTTCGTCGCGCGTGACCCGTCCCCGTCGTCCGCGAAAAACTCACCAATCAAAAAATCCACAAAAAAATCTTTCGACGTGCCAGCTGGCGATGCGCTTTTTCGCCGCTTTCCGATCGGCGATGAATCGGATGGATCGTCGCCCTCGCGTCGCGCCCGCACACGTCGACGCGCCGACGCGAACGACGCGAACGACGGAACGAACGCCGCCATCATGCCCGCGCCCGAGTTAAAGTTCGAAACCCTGCAGGTGCACGCCGGCCAAGCGCCCGATCCCGCGACGAACGCGCGCGCGGTGCCGATCTACGCCACGAGCTCGTACACGTTCGATTCGTCCAAGCACGGCGCCGATCTGTTCGGGCTGCGCGCGTTCGGGAACATATACAGCCGAATCATGAACCCGACGTGCGACGTGTTCGAAAAGCGCGTCGCCGCGCTCGAGGGCGGCGTGGGCGCGCTCGCGGTGTCGAGCGGGCAGAGCGCGCAGTTTTTGGCGATCTCGACGATTTGCGGGACGGGCGATAACATCGTCGCGACGCCGAGCCTGTACGGTGGGACGTACAATCAGTTCAAGGTGACGTTTCCGAGACTTGGGATCAACGTTAAGTTCGCGAAGGACGACGATCCGGCGAGCTTTGAGGCGCAAATCGACTCGAACACGAAGGCGCTGTACGTGGAGACGATTGGGAATCCGCGATTTTCGGTGCCGGACTTTGCCAAGTTGAAGGCGATCGCTCAAAAGGCGGGGATTCCTTTGATTTGCGACAACACGTTCGGTGCTTGCGGATACGTGTGTCAACCGCTCAAGCACGGCGCGGATATCGTGGTTGAAAGCGCGACGAAGTGGATCGGCGGCCACGGCACCACCGTCGGCGGCGTCATCGTCGACGGCGGTACGATGAACTGGAACAACGGTAAGCACCCAGTGATGACTGATCCGTCTCCGGGCTACCATGGATTGAAGTTCTGGGACACTTTCGGCCCGGACGGCATTCTTGGTGCCAACGCGACGTTCATCATGCGTTGCCGCGTCGAAGGCTTGCGCGATCTCGGCATGTGCCAAAACCCGTTCGGAGCGTTCAACTTCATCCTCGGCTTGGAGACTTTGTCTCTCCGCATGGAACGCCACTGCTCGAACACTATGGCTTTGGCGCAATACTTGGAAAAGCACCCGCAAGTGAGCTGGGTGTCTTACCCAGGCCTCAAGGCGCACCCGTTCCACAAGCTCGCCATCGAATATTTCCGCGACGGCAACTTTGGAGCCGTGCTCACGTTCGGTATCAAGGGTGGTCTCGATGCGGGCATGAAGTTCATCGACAATGTCAAGCTCGCTTCGCACTTGGCTAACGTCGGGGATGCGAAGACGCTCGTCATCCATCCGGCGTCGACCACGCACGAACAGCTCACTCCGGAGGAACAAACCGCCTCGGGCGTGACTCCGGACATGATTCGCGTCTCCGTCGGCATCGAGCACATCGATGACATCTGCGCGGATTTCGCCCAAGCGCTCACGGCGTAATCTTCCGGTGCTGATCCAATCAGAATCGTCTCTTGCACGAACTATTTACGAAAACTTTAATCGCGCGCGCGGCTCCGCAACGCAGCATGTCTCTCATATTACTATCATACCACATCAATAAACTTGTAATGAACACAAAAAACGAAAAAAATCGAACGTGACGCGCGCGCTGTGGTGTGTGATGGTGGATGGATGGATATTCCGTGGAGTTACAACATCATCCTGGTAAGTAAACTACAGTTGCTGGGATTGTTTTGTTTTGTTGTACACGTTGGTTGGACGAGACAAAATATTAACTCGACGACGATCTCTTCCTTGAAAGCGAGTGTGGTCGCCCTTGTTAGAGATCGTCACAGAGTATCTGATTATGCTCCTCCAAGTACTGCTCGAGCACCCAAGTAGGGAGCGTCGTAGAACTCGAAGGCTTCGACTTGTGTCGCGTTCCGTGTAAACGCTTGGCCTCATCCTTCCACGACACCGCTCTGTGCGTGGCCTCGGTGGGCTCTTTCGGCGTCGCCGGGATCCCCGTGCGCTCGGCGGCGCGCGCAGTGGGATAGTACAACAAACAACTGCCGGCGACGGCGGCTTCGGGGGAGTGATCGGGACGAACAATTTCCGTAGGGGGAAAATGGAAAGATGTTCCGAACTCGTCGCCCACGTTGTGGCCGTAGACGTCCATGCGTCGTCGGTAACTCTCTTGCGCGAGCGCGTCGGCCGTTCTCTTCGCATCTCCCATGCGATCGAACCGATCGAAAGAGTCTTCGACGTGTATGTTCACCGCCTCGTCGTCATCGTAGCCACTGTTGTAAGGTTCGTCGACGACGAAGTGCATGGGCGACCGCGCGCGCGGCGCGTACTGCGGCGCGCGATGCTTCTTCTGTTGTCTGCCGTGCCCTTGGCCCGACTGACACGCACCGCTGTCGCCATTTCTGCCGTTACCGTGTCCAATTCCAGTGGTGCCACTGTCGTGGGATCCACTCGACGTGCGCGGGGCTGGCAAGTCGTTGCCGCTGCCGCGCAGCTGCGAACGCAAGCAGTACGTCGACGGCGCGATTCGGACAAAGGTTTCATCCTGACTCAGCGCCGCGGTGACGGAGTTGTTCGGCGTCTTACACGTCCCCCAACTGTACATCGATAATCTCTGCGCCGTCCCCACGATCGATGCCACGGTCATCCCGCGCGTGCCGCTCTCCGCGAGCAACACGTACGCGCTGTGTTTGATGGTGCCGATTTCGTACCCGAGCGCCACCGCGTCGGCGCTCCAATTCTTCTTCGCTCTCTTCACCATCATCGCCTCCTCATCGGTATCGCTGGACGACGTCGGCACCGCCCGTCCCTTAGCGAGCGTGTTTACCAGCACATTATCCGGCGTTCTCTTCCCATCCTCGTCGACGTGCGCGTCGCCCCGATTTCTCGTGCTCATGTGTCCCCCCTTCGTCGTCGCCTCGGCGTGCGCCTCCTTGCGATCAATCACCTCGTGATCACCGCGCGCGCCGCGACGCGCCTTCGTACTCGCCACCATGACGTCGTCTACGCGACGAGATCTCCCCGCGTTCAACCCTCGAGTCCGTCGCCTTCGCGAGTTCGCTCGCGCGAATCGCCGTCTCGGCGAAACCTGTCCCGTCGCGCGCGTCGCGTCGCTTCGTCAGTCACCCATTCTCACCGCGCGCCCGAACCTCTCGCCGCGATTCGCGATCATCGCGATCGCGTTCGCCCCCGTTTTCGACGTCCGATTCGATCCCGCGCCGTCGCCGCGCCGCGTCCCGGCGCGTCCCGGCGCGTCCCGGCGTCCCCACGGTTTAGTACCCCTCGTTAACGACCGCGCCGTCCTCGCCCGCGCCCGCGCCGGCGACCGCCCGCGCGCGCGCGCGACGCGCGCGATCGACGCGTTCGAAACCCAACTCTCGATCTCGCGCCTCTTCGCGCGCGTCCGCGCCGTCCGCGCGCGACGCCGCGCCGGCGCGCGCCCTCCGCCGCGCGCCGCGGGGGAACGCGGCGCATCCGCGTCACGGGATCCGAGACGACGACGCGTCGCCCGCTCGCGTCGTCGTGCCTCGCGCGTCTCGCCCCCCGACGCGCGCGCGCGATCGACGAATATATCGCGCGCCCATTCCCGGCGCGCGCGACGCGCGCGCGTCGTCGCGGACGCGCGCGCGTCGACATTTTCGCGCGAATGTCACGCGCGCGCGACGCGGTTCCGACACATCGTGCGACGCGTCTCTCCGCGCGCGCGACCGCGCGTTTCCGCGCGCGCGCGCGCGCGATCGATGTGAAGACTAAAGACGCACCGTGTGTCGGCCTCGCGCTCGAGGCTTCGCGACGCGAGCTCTCGGGAACCCGTCGAGACGCGATCCCGCGCGCGCGCGATTGTGCCGCGCGCGGCGCGCCAAAGATCTTTTGCGCGCGGCGCGCCGCTTTTTCTGGATTCGTTTGATGCTGTTTCTTTTATCTAGTGTACGAGATTTGTGTGCGTGCGGAAAGGGCACTCTGAGATAAATCGTGTGAGACTGGGCGCGTGCTGTGGTGATTTTTCGCGCGATGATCGGGATTTCGCGACCAGTGTACGACGTCGTCGAGGCCCCCTGTTTTGATCGGACGCGCGGTCGGTCGCACCAATCAAAACGCGATCTCGGCCGACGATATTTTTGGCGCCCTTTTCGGCGAGGCGGGCGCGAACGCGTTCGCTTCTGTCGCTAAAACGTCTAAAGTCGAAACGCGGCGAGGGCTAGCGAACGATCAAACCGTGGAGCATGGTTAACAGAAATATCTGTAACGCCGCGCGCGCGAGATGGCCCTGCCACGGCAAGACTTGCATGGACTCGTCGGCGTTCGGCGGCAGCGGACCGGGCGAATTGTGAGTCCACATGTACGTGTTCGCGGGCGTGACGACGATGGTCAACAGAAACAACCCCGCCGCGCTCGCGGGCGTCAGCCAGGATTCGCAAAAATCGGGCGTGAGACCGAACGGGAGCGAGCCGAGGACGACGCCGAAGCCGCCCAAAATTTCCGCGACGCCCGTCCAGTTGACGTGAAAACTCGCGCTTCCCGGTAAGTTCCAGAATCCCCACGCGCCTTTGTGCGGCATCATGGACGTGAACCCATCGTGCACGGCGAAATGCGCCGCGCCCGCGGCGATGTACGTGAGTCCGATGAGCGGCCAACTTCTCGCCGACCAAGCCGCGAGCTCCGGCGCGAGCGCTCGCGTCGCCGGGCCGACGACCTCGCAGCACTCGTACGTGCCGAGAAGGATCGCGGCCCACACCGCGAGCACGCACGCGGTCTGCGCGCGCTCGTCGAGCGCGGAGACGCGCGCGCCGCGATAGCCGGGCGCCGTCCAGGGCGCGACGTCCCGAGGCTCGAGCTCTGGGGACGCAGAAACTCGCGTCGCTCGCGGACGACGCGTCGACGACGCGGGCCGACGCGCGCGCGACGCGCGCGGACGCGCGACGCGGGCGAGCGCGGCGGCGCGCGCGACGACGGCGACGCTCGGACGCATGGCGACGTGTGCGGCCGGGACGCCGAGCCGGCGGCGCCGAACTTTACCTTTACGGAATCTAATGTTACACACGCCGTCGCGATCACCGCCGCGACGCCTTCGCTGTTCGACCACGCCCCACCGCTCGACGCTCGCTCGGCGCGGCGGGACCGAGGACGTGCGCGCCGCTTCGGTCGCGCTCTTGCTGCGGCGTCAACCGCCTCTTCGGCTCGGCCTTCGCCCTCGCGCGCGCGTCTTCGTCCGACCGTCCCGTCCGCGCGTCGTCCGCGACGCCGGAGATGATGTGATTCGAAATCGCCGCGATCGGATTCGAGCGAAACGTCGGGTGCGCGAGCACGGCTTGCATCCGCGTCGTCTCCCGCGCCACGAGCGCCGTCCGCCGCCTCGCCGTCGGCGTCTTCGCCCCGTTCCCCATCCCTCGCCCCCCGCCCGTCGCCGCGACGTCCGCGAGCGACATCGACAGCGCCCTGACGTCCACCGTCGTCCCTCGCCCGCTTTTCTTCCCTATTTTCTTCATCTTCGTCTCCGTCGCCACGCGAATCTCTGTCCCGACCGCGCGCGCCGAGCGCGTCCGCCGTCAGTCGCCCCGCGCGCGCCGTCCGTCGCCGTCGGTCGCCGCGATTCGCGCCCTCGAACGCACTCTCTAAAAATTTCGCGCGCCGCTTCGCCTTGCGCCGATGCGACGGCGCGACCGTCGTCGCCGTCGTCGTCGTCGTCGTCGTCGTCGTCTCCGCCGCCGGTTCGCCTCGCGTCGCGCCGTCGTCGTCCCGTCCCGCCTCGCCCGCGCGCGCGCGCCGCCGACCGAGCGCGCGCTCCGCCTCGCGTCGGCGCTCTCGCTTGACCATCGCGCGCGCGCGGCGCGTCGCGGCGTCGCCGAGTGTCGACCGCGCGCGTCGTCATCGTCTTCGCGCCATGTCGCGCCGCGTCGTCGCCGGCGCGCGCGCGCTCCAGCGCGAGCTCGACCTCGAGCGCCTCGCGCGCCTCGTCGCGCCCGCGCGCGACGCGTCGTCGCGCGCGCGCGCGGTGAACGACGCGCTCGTCGCGCAGCTCGCCGAGCTCGCGCGCGCGACGCCCGCGCGCGCGTGCGACGTCGCGCCGTCCACCGCGGGACGATCGGGCGCGAGCGCGGGCGACGGGTTGTTCGCGCGCGGCGCCGTCGCCGCGGGACGCGTCGTCGCGACGTATCCGGGGCTGACGTACGTCGGCGCGGCGACGCGATTCATGAAGGATTATCCGCGCGTGACGCGCGAGAACGAATACCTGATCGCGCGAAGCGATGGGAGCGTGATCGACGCCAAGCCGTGGGGACGGGGCGGTGAGGACGACGACGCGTGGCCGGGCGCGCCGGTGGCGCTGAGCGAGGCGGAGGCGAGACGGGCGGACGGCGCGAGCTGGCTGGAGCGGTTGCGAAAGCCGACGCTGCCGAGGGCGACGCGAGCGCGGTTGGCGAGGGAGTGCGCGACGCTGGATCGAGGAGATGAGCTGGCGCTGGCGCACTACGCGAATCATCCGCCGAGTGGGACGGCGCCGAACGTCGTCGTGGCGTCGGTGGACGTGCCGAGGGACTCGGACGCGCGGAGGCGCACGCAAAACGTAAACGTGGAGTGCGAGGAGGAGGGGGAGGAGACGGAGAGCGTGTGGTCGATCGTGCGCGATGGCGAACGGTCGCTCGTGGAACGCGCGCGAGACGCGTCGTTGGCGATGTTCGGGGAAGATACGGATAAACCCAGAGCTCGAGGAGGGACGGTTCGGCGAGACGTCGTTCGAGGCTTGGTTTTAGTGTCGACGCGAGACATCGAGGATGGGGAGGAGATTTGGTTGAATTATAGATTATCGACGCACGTGACGCCGCCGGCGTGGTACGTGCGCGTCGATCCAGAGGAGGACGAGCGTCGCTGGTCGTTGGATTAGAGAAACTAGATTATTTGCTATAGCGTCGATCCAGAGGAGGACGAGCGTCGCTGGTCGTTGGATTAGAGAAACTAGATTATTTGCTATCGATCCAGAGGAGGACGAGCGTCGCTGGTCGTTGGATTAGAGAAACTAGATTATTTGCTATAGAGACTACGCGCCGTTTAGACATCGACCGTGCACGCATTTCCCACCGACGTACGTGGCGACGATGTCGCTATCGCTAGAACTATCGAGAATTATAAAATCAGCGAACGCCCCGGGTGCCATTGTACCGACGAGACCGTCCAACGTGAGCGCGTGCGCGCCGCCGCGAGTGAACATTGTCGTCGCCTCCTCGGCCGTGAGACTTTGGCTCTCGTGTCCGTCTCCGCGCTCCACCGCCGCTCGCATGCCGGCGAAGACGTCAGCGCTGACGATTGGCCAATCGCTACCGCCGGCAAGAGGCACGCCGTTTTCCAGAAATGTCCGCAAAGCGTAATATCTGCTCGCTCGTTCCTCGCCGAGCTTTTCCCCGGCGCTTCGCTCGTCGAGCGCTATTTGCGCAGGCTGCACGCTCGCCACCGCGCCGAGCCTCTTGAATCGTTTGGGTTGGCCATCGATTGGCGCCGTTAAGTGCTGCGAGTGCTCGATTCGAAATCTCCGCAGCGAACGCTCGCCGTTGGCGGCCTCGATCGAGGCTAGGAGCTCGAGCGCTTGTTCCACCGCGGCGTCTCCGATGGCGTGCACGGCGATCTGAAGACCCGCTGCGTCCGCGAGAGTGGCTTGCTTGCGCAAAATTTTCTCTCTTTTACCTCTGGGGTACATCAAATGTCCAGACGTCGACCCGTCGTCTAGATACGGCGCCATCATCGCCGCGGTTCGCCCGCCCAAGCTACCGTCGAGAAACGCCTTGACGCCGCCCAATCGAACCCGAGAAGCCGCGGTCTCATTCTCTCGCGTCCAACCACTGTTCCACGCGACGTGGGATTGAACGCTTGCCCAGTCCCCGAGTGGCATGTACGACGTGATGCGAATCGGAAGGTCGCCGACCGCGTCCCATCGCTCGAGCGTCTCAAAATCTTCCCAGAGCTGCGCGTATCCATCCGCGCCCGCCACCAAGCTCTCGATGTCCCCGAAATCACCCACGGTCGTGATTCCTTTACTGAGTAAGTACTCAAACGCCCGTTTAAACGCTTCATCGCGCTCGCTCCGCGACCGCTTCGGCACCGCGTTCGACATCGCCGCCGTGGCCGACTCCTTTAGAATCCCAGTCGGCGCCCCCTCGTCGTCCAACTCCACGATCCCACCCGCGATCACCGTCTTCGCGCCCGTGATCTTCGCGATTTCCAACGCCGCCTCGCTCGCGAATCCGACGTGTCCGCACGTCCGCGTGACCCACACCTTCGCTCCGGCGAATCGTTCGTCGCCGCGCGTCCACGCGTTCGACGGCGTCTCGCCGCCCCACGACGTCTCGTCCCAACCGTGTCCCAGCACCCATTTTTCCTTCCCAGCGTCGATCGCTCGCGCGAGGGTCTCTATGAACTCTTCTTTGGACCGCACGCCTCGCAGATCGAGCGCGTCGAGCGCGAATCCGCCCGTGACGACGTGCGCGTGCGCGTCGACGAAGCCGCTTCGCAGCGCGCGCCCGCCGCAGTCCAACACGACGCCGAATCTCGTCGACGGAACGTCTTCGACGGCGATAATTCGCCCGTGTCGGGATACCGTGATGTCTTTGATCGCGCCCGCGTCGCCGACGGCGCAGTTCGCGAACGTGGTGACGTCGGCGTCGCGTTCGGCGTCGGTCGAGTGATGACGCGCGCGAGCTGGACCGGTGGTTTTAGCGCCGTAGCCGAGCGGGCAGGCGGAGAATCGAGCCTCGAACGCGGGCCAGGCGATCGCGAGGAGTGCGCTCGCGATTGCGAGGGCGAACGCGACGTCGCGGGGGGTCCATCGCATGGCGCGGGAGCGCGCGCGAGGCGGACGCTGACGCGAGGAGCGGCGAGCGGGCGCGTGGCGGCGGCGGCGGTATGATTACATGAATGCCTGCGTGCTGGACGATCGGTGGTCGTCGTGAACGCGAGACGCTCTATTTGTTGTTGCTTTCGGCTTCGGAAATTTTTCTGAGAGCCTCCTTTTGAGACGCGTCGAACGCGTGCTGCATGTCTCGCTCGTTCCAACGCAAACATCTTCGAAGCGAATTGATGAAATCGCCCGTTTGATCGGCGTAGTTGATGGTGGGAATCGGGTATTGGCTCATGCGGACGAACACGGAATCCCCGCTCTCGAGCTCGCAGCGATCGCGGCCGTCGAAGGAGACCCAGGCGGAACATCGAGCGTCTTGCGCAACGCGTAGCTCGATTTCGACGCTGTCGGGGAAAATGACGGGTCGGAAAGACAGCGTGTGTGGGCAAATCGGAGTCATCAAGATTGCTGGAACGTTCGGGTGCACCATCGAACCTCCGGCGGACACGCTGTAAGCAGTGGAACCGGTGGCGGTGGCGACGATGACGCCGTCGGCTTGAATAGTCGTGATGAGTTCTCCGCGATCGTACGCCTCAATTTGAGATAAATACGGACTTGGACCTCGATCAACGAGCAACTCATTCAAGACGGTGATCTTTTTCGTGAATTCGCCCGTTCCACCGCTTCCGATCTTGTCCTTTGCCTTGACCAGTGTACACTCGAGACGCATGCGAAGCGTAATCGGCACGCCTCCTTGGATGTTCACCACGGGCTTCCCTCGTCCGATGGATTGAAGCAAGCTCGAAGCCATTTCATCCGATGGGTGGCTTGTCAAAAACCCGAGCGAGCCGAAATGGAACCCGAGAAGCGGCGGCACTGGCCCTTGGAATAACTTGCTCGCGTGCAGGATGACGCCGTCACCGCCCAAACACACGATGATATCAGTTGTACCCCAGTCCTCTTGAGGGATGATGCCGTCCACTTTGCGCAGTTTTTCGGCATTTTTTAAAACTACCGCTCTGTGCAGGGTGTCTTCGAGGATGTCTGCGTTCGCCAATTCATCCATGACGTCTTCGTCGAGGACGACGGTGATCCCCATCGTCATCATCGCGTGCGCGATCTCTATGAGTTCTGGCAGCAGGCCAAAGCCAATCTTCTTCAGTAAGAAAACACGCCGCGGTTGTTGACGCCATACCAATATCAATTGTTGCGTGCTCGGGTGAGATATCTTCAGTTCCCGGTTCTCGACGAGCTCGCGCGTGCACGAGAAACCGTCGGTTCGAATTATGTACATATCCGGAGCGTCCGTCAGAGAGCTGTGTTCGCCAACGACAATTTCTTCCCCGTTTGCAGTACTATCGAATTCATGATCCGCGATAAACTTTTCTCCGTTGAATGTCTTGTTATTCAACTTCGCGGCGTACTCGCGAACAAACGCCTCCTGTGCGATCGATCCGAAGTCGCACACGAGCGATTCAGCCGAGAGCGCCTCGTCGACGTCCATTCCTTGGTGCACACGCCAGCACGCGACGAGTGATCCGGTCCGTCCAATTCCAGCTTTACAGTGCACCAGGATCGGTCGCATCTTGTCATCGTTTACAGTCTCGATGAATCGTTTCACATCCTCCTCCGTCGGCGGCTCCATGTCGGGAATCGGTATGTGTACGATGTTGAGCGCGCTCGCGCCGAACGTCCCTTGGCCCGAGCCTCCCCCGAACGCTTGTAGCCACTGGTTATCTCTATCGCTCCCGCGCAAATCGATGACAGTTTTGAAGTTGTTGCGAACCAGCCAAGCTCGACCTTCCGCGGTGGGCTGCCCTCCTCGATAATACGCCGCAACGCTCTCGTCGCCAACTTCGGTGACGATTTGCAAGTTTGGGATCGCCGTTCCGCTCGGCGCGTTCGGCGCGCGTAATCGCGGATGCACCAAGTCCAGCGACGCGCTTCGAAGCGCCTCGAAGCGATGCCGCACCGTTACCGAGCATCCGCCGATCTCTTCGCACGACTGTTCCAGTATCACTCGCAACTCCCACAGCGCCGTGCGAAGACGCGACAACTCCTTACTTCGCAAGTTGTTACTGAACCTCCCGGCGACTTCCGCGGCGGACGCGTACACGACCATCCTCCCCAACGCCTCCGTCAGCTCTCCCGAGCATGAAGCGAGCGTGTTATTCGAAAAGTCCACCTCGCACTCCGCCGATAAGACGTCGGCGAACGACGCCAGCACCGCGCGTTCTAATTGCGCCGCCAACTGCGGCAACGGGACGTAACTCTGATCCGAGGTCGAAGGAAACTCCACGACACCTCCCTTTTCCTGTTTCTTCGCCCCGGTATCGACCGACGGGAACATTTCAGACTCTGAAATCGCGCGTCGCTCGCCGCCGCCTCGACCTCGCGACGCGTCCCGCGCGTTCGCGCGCGCACCTCCGAAGGCCGAGCGCCGTCCGGGCAAATGCGCGCGCCGCGCCGTCACTGTGCATACAATAGACCGTTCACGCGCGAGTTTCGTCGTCGACGACGCGCTGACGCGCGATGCCGCGGCGATCATCGTCCCGCTCGCCATCCCTCGTCACCGGGCGCCGCACACGATTCCCGCGCGCTCGCGCGTCCGCGGGACTCGCGAGACCTCGCGACGGGCGCGAACGATGCTCTCGCGCTCGTTCCACGCGCTCTTCCGGCGATCGCGGCGTGCGCGTGCGTCGACGCGCGCGCGTGTGCGCCCGGGCGCGACGCGACGGCGAGGCGCGAAAACGCCCTCGCGCGCGTCGCGACGCCCAGCTTCGCGAAACCGAAACGTCCGAACCTTTAAGCGCCGTCATCGCAATCTACTCGAATCACTATCAGTGTCGCGAACCACACCATCGATCGAACGCGCGACGAGCACCGCTTCGCGAAACATGAAACCGATCGACCCACCGTCAGGTTCACGAACCTGCAAGCTCCGAACCCGCGCGCGGGTTCGATTCGACATCAACGAACCTCGCGCGGTTCAGCGAACCTTCGATCGGGTGACAAAAATAGCATCCCGAACGATGCGCGCCATCGTGGATCGCGGAATGGATGTCCGATCGAAAAAATACGACCGCGAACCCACGGATGCGTGGGTGTGCGAACATCGATATCGATAGCATCGATGACCGGGGTTTCGATCGTGTCGTCGCCCCGTCCGCGATCGCGCGCGCGGGCCCGGTCGCGCGCGCGATTGCGATGACAAGGGGCCTCCCGACGCGTCGCATCGCGACGCGCGCACGCCATGGCCCTCTCTCTCGCGCAGGTCGCGCCCGCGGCGCAGGTGCGTCGCGTCTCGCACCGTCGCGCGCGTCGCGCGCGTCTCTCGGCGTCGCGAACGCGCGCGCGTCGTCGCGAACGGCGGCATCGCTCGGCATCGGATAGGATGGCCATCGGCGCGTCGTCGCGGGTCGACGCGCGACCGGGACGCGACGACGCGCGACGTCGACGGAGGGCGAGAGAAAAATCGACGACCGCGGACGCGCGGGTGACTGACGAGAGGTTTCGCGGCGCAGTTTTCTTCGCGTAAGCGCGTCTGCGGCGCGCCGGCGGCGGCGTCCCGGACGCGCGTCGTCGTCCCGCGGGCTCGAGCGGTCGCGGCGCGCGCGAGCGGAGAGAAGAAGTCGGTGTTGATCGTGAACACGAATGGTGGCGGACACGCGAACATCGGGTTCTGGCTGGCGAAGACGCTGGCGGGGGCTGGGCACGACGTGACGATGAACGTCGTCGGCGCCGAGGACGATAAGAAGATGGCCAAGACTCCGTTCTCGTTGTTCGATGAGATTCGAGGGATGGGTGTGAAGACGGTGTGGGCGAACCCCGATGAAGTGGCGTCCAAGCATGCCGGGGCGAAGTTCGACGTGGTCGTCGATAACAACGGTAAGGACATGGACACCGTTGGTCCGGTGGCGGATTTCGCCGTCGCCGCGGGGGCGTCGCAGTTCTTGTTCGTCTCGAGCGCGGGTATCTACAAGCCCACGCCGTGCCCGCCGCACGTCGAGGGCGATGCCGTGAAGGAGACGAGCGGCCACGCCGTCGTCGAGGCGCACTTGAAGACGTTGCCGTTGAAGATGAGCTCTTTCCGCCCGCAATACTTGACGGGATACGGATCGAACAAGGACTGCGAGGAGTGGTTCTTCGATCGCGCCGTGCGCGGCCGACCGATCTTGGTCCCGGGCTCGGGTGATCAGCTCTCGTCGGTGACGCACGCCGAAGATTTGGCCACCATGATCGCCGCCGCCGTCGGCAACGACGCCGCCGCTGGGGAAATCTTCAACTGCGTGACGACGAAAGCCGTCACGCTGAACGGCATGGCGGAACTTTGCGCCAAGGCTGCGGGCGTCGAACCGAACGTGATCAACTACGACCCGAAGGATGTCCCGGATGTCGAAGTTAAGAAGGCGTTCCCGTTCCGCCCGATCCACTTCTACAGCTCCAGCGCCAAGGCGCAAGCCGTGCTCGGCTGGTCGCCCAAGCACCCGGATTTGGCCGCCGAGCTCAAGGAACGCTTCGCGTACTACAAGTCCATCGGACGCGATAAGAAGGAGATGTCGTTCGAAACCGACGACAAAATTCTCGCCGCGATCGGCAAGTAAATAGCGAGCTTGATTTTATATTAAACGAACATATTGAACGTGCAACGCGAGCTAAAACGTACAGTACACGGATTGGCGACGTCGTCATCGGTTTGGAACTTGGGAGAAACCACCTAGAAAGTTGAGCGCCAAATTCTTCGCCGAGTCCGCCGTCAGGGATTGTATTTCACGATCCAAGTGTGCGCGATGCGTCGCCCGCGGACTGGCGTAGGCGTAACTCGCGTGTCGAAGCGTGACCTCGACCCCTCGCGTCAACGACTCGTACGCCTCGCCGAGATCGGAATCTTTGAACCTTTCTAACTCATCCATATCACCGTCGATGATGTGCCAATGCTCGCCCGGACGCGCGGTGGTGGCGATGAGATTCGCCGCGGCGAGCGAGCGCGAGGCAAAGTTTTCGGTCGGGATCACGCAGACCCCGTAACCGTCGACGTCTTCGGCGACTTCGAAACCGTTTTCTCTAAATATTTCGCGGCACCTCTCCACCGCGCGTCCGCGCGAATTCAAGACGAACACCTTGCTCCCGCGCGCCAGCGCGGCGTGCAAGAGCGGTTTCAGGTCCTCGTACACGACCTGCTCGCCCGCGCTCGTCCCCGGCTCGCCGTCCGCCGTCGTCTCCATCCGACGCGCGTCCACCGACGCTTGCAAACCCGCCGGCATCATCCGTCGCCCGTCCCACCCGACGCTCGACTCCACCTCCTCCCCCCACTTCAACACGCTCATCAACTTTATCTCCGGCCAGCTCGACACGATCTCGTCCACCGTCAACGGCCTCGTTCTTCGCTCGAACCGCTGCTCGTTTGAAAACACCGGCCCCGGCCGCCCGCCGCTCGTCGTCCGCCCGCCGATGATCGCCTCGTCCGCGATCACCCGCACCATCACCACCGCCTCGCACGACGTCGACTCCGCGATCGCTCGTCGCATCGTTCGCATCGCCTCGACGTACGACGACGCGTCTCCCGGGACGTGCTCCGGCCAGCGCTCGCGCGCCGCCGCGTGGCTCACCCTCGTCATCTCCACCGTCGCGTCCACGACGGCGTCGTACGCGAACAGCACGACGTCGCGCGACCGCTCGATGGCGTCGTCGTCGACCGCGTCGCTCGCGTCCGCCGCGCGTCGCGCGACGCGTCGGCGTCGCGCCGACGCCGACGCCGATGTCCCGCTCGATCGCGTCGCGCGGTCGCGCGCGCCTCGCGCGGTCGCGGTCGCGCGCGCGCGCGGCTCCGGACGCGCGCGCGACGCGTCGATCGCCCGCGCGTTCATGGCGCGCGCGCGTGTCGCGCCGCGCGCCGCGACGACGCTCGGAGGGACGCGGGACGCGCGATACGACGAAAAGATATTTTGTTTCGCGCCGGACGCCGCGAGCGTTTTAATCGCGCGACACACTCGGTCGTCGCGCGGCCGATTCGGGACGCGCGCGACGCCGCGGGGCGCGACGTCGCGCGGAAAAAAATATCGAAGATCGATCTCGCACGGCGGCATGCGCGCGTACGGCGCGCGAGGCGTCGCGAGACGGGACGACGACGGGGAATCGCGCGAGGCGAGCGTTTCTGAAGACGAGACGACGCGCGGGACGGGGGGGTGGACGCCGCGCGCGCGCGAGGATTTCGGGACGTCGGGAGGGGCGTTTCCGGAGATTAACGTCGTGCAGTTCGTGGACGCGGAAGACGGGGCGCCGGTGAGTTGTTTTGGGATGGATTACGAGACGCTGCGGCGGCGCGCGGCGGAGGCGGCGTTCGACGAGACGTCGACGACGCCCGAGTATCGTGGGTTTTTGAATCACGCGAGACGGTGCGTCGATGGGAGCGGAAAGATCGACTGGGGTTCGGTGACGCGCGTGGGGGGGCTGGCTGGGTCGAGAGAGGTGCGGCGGGCGCGCGGGGTGGACCCTCGGGACGTCGAGGCGGCGTGTTTGCGAGGCGAAGGCGAACCTTTGATCGTCGAGGACGGAGGGAAAGATTGGGCCAAGTGGGATTTTGAAACGCTTCAAAACGAAATCGGTGATTTTGAGGTGTTGTGTAACGATCGAGCGCCCGCGCGGCGACGAGAGATCGATGGATCCAAGCAGCGGTCGCACCTGATTCCGTTTCGGGCGTACGCCGACTACGTACGAAAGCGCGACGGCGTCGCCGGCACAGTCTTTGACGATCGCCGCACGCCGTTTTATGCAAACGGCATGCGCGTATTCAGCGAGTGCAAGCGCGCCGACGCCCTCTCGCGGGCGTTTCCACGACCTTATTTCACGCACGAGTGCGATAATACGGAGACGCTGCTCATGGCGACAACGAACGAGCTCGGGTCGATACTCAAATTTGACTCGGAAATCGCGCTCAGAATGCGTGACAGCGTCTCAAAATCGCTCGACAAGATGTTTGTCGGGCCTCGAGGCGCACTCACGCGCCTTCATTACGACGCCGGGGACGCTCACGGCTGGCTGGGACAGGTCGAGGGGCGGAAGCTCTTCGTGTTTTATCCGCCCAGCGCGTCGCCGATGCTTTATCCGATTGAAGACTCGCACGCCAGCGTCGATCCACTGGAGCCAGACTACGATCGATTTCCACTATTTCGCGAAGCGCAATCGCGCGCGCGAGTGTGCGTGCTGAATCCGGGAGAAGTCGTACTGTGTCCTCGACGATGGTGGCACTACGCCGTGGCCCTGGACACTAGCGTCACGGTTATGAGGAATTGGTACAACGTCAATACCAACGCCCAGGCGTTGGTCGAGCAGATATGCTCCACGATTAAACAAACAGTAGACAATAGAGCGAAAGGATCCGTGCCTCGAAACGAAGCGTCTCGATGAAGATACGTCGCGGCGCTAGTCGGTGAATTCGCTCGCTCGCGCGTCGCGTCGTTTACGGATGAATGGAATCGAAAGATTAAAAGCCTATGGTAATTAATCAGCAGCGATACACGTGCGCTTGAGCGTCGTCCGCGCTTAATGCTTGAACACCCGCTCGCGTGCGGCGAAAACTCGCGGCGAAAGAGATGATATTCGTCGTACAAACGAACGACTCGAACGACTCGCTCGAGCGTCTACGCCGAGAACAACTCCTCCAAAGTCATGTCCCGCATCTTGGCCACTTCCTTGAACGTTCGCATCTCGTTCAACCCCGCAACGACCGCCCGCGCATTATTCAACGGGTTCGAGCTTCCGAGCTGTTTCGCGAAGCAATTCTTATAGCCCGCCAGCTCCAAAACCGTGCGGCACGCGCCCCCCGCGATGACCCCCGTCCCCGGGCTCGCCGGGCGCAGCATCACCACCGCGCCGCCCTTCCCCTTCACCGTCACTCGATGCGGGAACGTGTCCCCTTTAGTTATCGGCGCTCGCTTCGCGCTCTTTCGCGCATCGCTCGCCGCCTTCGTCACCGCGATTTGCACCTCCTTCGCCTTCTTGCACCCGACGCCAACCAAACCCTTGCCGTCGCCCACGACCACGGTGGCGCGGAAGCTCATCTGCGACCCGCCCTTGGTGACTTTCGTGACGCGCGACACCTGGACGACGGACTCTTGCATCCCGTCGTCCTCCTTGCCGCCGCGACCGCGGCCTCGGCCGCCGCGACCACCGCGTCCGCCGCCGCGCCCGCCGCGCGCGCGCGGGGTCTCGGACTCGCCTTCGACTGCCGACGCGTCTGCGTCGTCGCCGGCGCGCGCGACCGTCGCCGTGCGCCGCGGGGCGACGGCGACAATTTTATCGCATCGGTTCGCGCGGCTCGGGAGGCGCGCGGACGCCGCGCGAGACGCGGGCGCGGCGGTGAGGGCGATGGAGGCCATCATGATTCGCGGCGCGACGTCGATGGTTGAATCGACGCGTGGAAGCGCGCGTGGGCGGCGGTCGTCCGGGCGTGCGGTGGGCGCGCGACGAAACGATCGACGGTGCGCGTCGAGCGTGCGCGAGCGGCGACGATGGCGTCGCGGTGTGCGGCGCGGCGGCGGCGACGTTCGAGGGCGAGGGCGAGAGAAACCCTATTCACCTTCAGGGTAGAGATGGGGTGGCGACCGACCGCGTGTGGGTAAACAGTGATAAATCGACGCGATCAGGACGCCGCGGCGCGCGCGAGTCGCTCGAAAAGGCGCGCGGGGATCGATCACAACGTTAATCGCGACCGGAATCGCGCGCGGCGTTCCGGATTTCGGTGCTACTGACGTCGACGCGAAAAGACGGGAGGGCGGCGAAGAGGTCGGCGGCGCGGCGCGCGGCGGCGGCGGCGAGGACGTCGGCGGCGGGGACGAAGGCGCGAGAGACGCGGTCGACGCGGCCGGCGACGAGGAAATCGCACGCGTTGGCTCGGATTTCGTTGAGGGATTCGTCGAGGGCGGCGTCGGAGCCGGCGTATTTGGGGTCGAGGAGACGCGCGGCGGTGTCGGCGCCGACGACGAAGGCGGCGCCGGGGGCGGCGCGGGTCTTGTCCACGAAGAGTGGGGTTTTGGTGAGTAAACACACCGTGCCGGGGGTGGAGAACTGCTCGAGTCGACGCATGATCTCGTCTATGGAGAGCGTCCCCTTGTCGGCGTTCGTGACGCCGATTTCGTACGCGCCGAGCGCGCCCGGGGGCTTTGTCGCCGTCGCCGCGGCGAGCAAGTCGCGGTGGCCGTCGTGCAAAGGGTTGAACGACCCACTCAACACGACGTTCGCACGCGTGGCGCCCACTGCGGTGAGCACGCCCCCCGTGAATTCCAAAATCATCGGCGCCGCGGTGGTGGCACCGCTCGTCGACGAGTCGTCCTCCGCCAACCACCGCTCGACGACGGCGCGAGCGTCGCTCGCGTTTGCGTACGCCGAATCCTCCATCGTCGTCACCGAAACCTCGTCGAACTCGCGTTCGCTCAGAACTTCTCGCACTAAATCTACACCCGCGTCCGCGTCCGCGTCATCGACGCTCCGCCTCGCTTCCTCGTACAGCGCTCGCAACACCAACCGCGACGCGCAGCCCTCCTCGTCGAACCGCGAGCGCCCGCTCGTCTTCTCCAATCGCATCTCGTACGTCGTCATCCGCCCCAGCGTCTTCGCCGCCACGAAACATCTGTGGTCGCCTCGTTTGACGACGTCCTCCGTCGTCAGCGCGCACGTCGCGCCGAGGCCCGTCGTCGCTCGCGCGTCGCTCGCCGACGCCGTCGCTCGCGAGCTTCCGTGTCGCACCGCCCTCGCGTACGCCGCGCTCGCCAGCGCCTCCGCGACTTCCCGCGAGCAGTACGATTCCACGTCATCGTCCGTCGCCCTCCCGAGCGTCTCGAGCGCGCTCTCGCGCGCGTACGGCACGCGCGCGTCCAATAAAGTGTTCGAGCACCTCGGGACGCTCGTCAGCCACCCGAGCGCGCGCGCGCCGCCGCCCGTGACGTGCAGCACCGCCCTGACCTTGCTCGCGTGGATCGTCTCCACGATGGCGCGGATTCCGGGCTCCATCGGCGCGCGCGCGACGCGGCGTCGCGCGGTGAAGTGCGACAGCGCGTCCCGGTCGTTCGTTCAAACGTTCGCGTCACACGGCGACGCGACGACGCGCTCGATCGCGCGCGCGCTCGCGAGCTCGAACGCAGGCGCGCATCGCGCGGTCGTCGACGCATGCGCGCGAGGCGAACGGGCGCGGCGGCGGCGAACGAGGACGACGCGCGATTGGCCAAGTATCTCGTCGTGAACGCGGAAAACGTCGCGCACAACGCGCGAGTGAGCGCGCGAGTGTTCACGTACCTGAGCATCGTGTCCGGAATCGCGATCGGCGCGCTCGGATACACCGGAGTGCGAGGGTTCGCGGCGCACGGGGTGTTTATGCTGGCGAGCGCGTGCGCGGTGGCGGCGAGCAAGTGCGAGGGACGACCGACGAGTTTCTTTCCGTCCGTCGATAAGGTGTTCCTGGACGGACCGAACGCTGGATTGCCGACGTTTGTGTTGTTTTGGACGCTGTCGTATAATTGCTGTCACTTGTTTTAGACGGTCGGAGGAGAGGGATCATGAACACGGCGGCGCTGGTGAAGCGACAGCGGCGACCGGTGACGTATTCGCTTCCGCAGCCCGAGTACGCGAACAAGCACGTCGGTGGGGTGAACGCGGTGGACTTGGGAGGAGAGGGATCCGATAGCATATTCACCGGTGGGCGCGATGGGACGGTTCGGATGTGGGATCTGTCGGCGGGGATGCCAGCGTGCGCGCGGCGGTTTGAAGGTCACGGCGGGTGGGTGAACGACGTCGCGAGAGTGTCGAGCACACATTTGGCGAGCGCTTCTAGCGATCACACCGTGCGGCTGTGGGATATAAGTGAAGGATCGATGTCGTCGTCTTGCGCGGTGGCTTTGCAGGGACACACAGATTACGTCATGGCGTTGGCGTGCGCGTCGGAACGCTTGGAAGGAAAGTTTGCTTCGGGCGGGCTCAATCGCGAGATTTTCTTGTGGGACATCGAGCGATGTCTCGCGATCAATGCCGCGCCGTCGTATCTAAGCGTGAAGAATGATGGATGCGTCACCGCGCTGGGGGGCTCGAAGGAGTCCATCTACGCTTTGGGTATGGATGGGACTGGAAACTTGCTCGTCTCCGGCGGTACCGAGCTCGCGCTTCGCGTGTGGGACACGCGGAGCGCTCAAAAGGAAGGCAAACTCAAGGGACACACAGACAATGTTCGAGCAATCGTCGTCGACACGGATGGTAAAAAGTGCGTCACAGCGTCGAGCGATAGAACGATTCGTGTTTGGGACATTGGCGAGCAGCGATGCGTGCAGACGTTTGCGGGCATGCACACCGGGTCAATTTGGGCGCTCGCGTGCAACCGCGATTTCACTCGTGTATACTCGGGAGGTATCGATGCCCGGATATGCGTCACGTCGTTGCGTGATAGGAAAAGTAGTTTAGTCGCGAACGAATCGGCGGCTATTTTAAAGCTGCGCCTAGACGAGTCAACGCGCGCGAGCGGTTTCGCCGCGCACTCGTCGGACGGCGACTTGTGGACCGCCACTGCGTCGCGGTCGATCAAGCGCTGGCCGACGATCATCCCGGGCGAAGATGGCTCATCAGCGAACGTAGAAGACTCTCATGGAACGCCGACGAGCACCTCGTTCTCGCGTCGCGCCGCTGGATCGAGTCTTTTGCGGCAGCCGGGAACGTGGTTCGACGTCGGTTCGCCCGGGGCATTTTCGTTCGGCGGCACGACGCCGCGAAAGTTCGATAACTGGGGCGATCCGCACGATCGTGAGCCCCAGGACTTAGTGCCGTCGATGGAGATTATCGGTGTGAGCCCGATCGTTCGTCACAGCGTGCTGAAGAACAAGATGGAGGTGTTGACGCAAGACTCCATGGGTGCCATCGCGCTGTGGGACGTGTCGCGACCGACCCCAATACGCACGTTCGACGGCGTCACCGATGGATCAGACTTCGAAATTTTACTCGAAAATGAAAGTTTGAATCCAGATGTCGTCGTTCCATCGTGGTTTACCTGCAACACTCGTAGTGGTTCGCTCGCCATCACGCTCTCGCCAAGTTCGGCGTTCAACGCCGAGGCGTACGCGAGCGATCTGGGTATCGCTGACGCCGCGCCGGACGAGCGAAGAAATTTAGGTGTCGAAATCATTCGACTATTGATGGATGAGTGGGTAGAAAAATTTACGTCGTCGAAACCTCCGCGATCAACGAAACGGGCGTTCGCCGAGCCGCTCCCGAGCGAGTGTGCGGTTTCGTTCGCGCACCCCATCGACGACAGCGGTCGCGTGTGCGTCAAGATTCGCGAAGACTTCTCGGGCACACCCACCGAGCGTGAGTTGCTTCCCAAATGGTTCGCCGATCACGCCCTGAATCAAGCGCCCGAGCCGGAATCTCCAAAGATCAGTTTCCGCCTCGCCCCTCGCGCAGGCTCGGGTCTCGCTGAAATTTCCCCCGCGAGCGTCTCGGCGCCCAAGATTCTCGGCGCTCAGAAGATTCGCGAATACATCGCACAGAAGTTAGACGAAACAGATGGCGGAACGAGCACCGATGCCAGCGCGCTCGCGCTCTGGTGCGCCGGCCAACCCGTGCCGTCGTCGGCCACGCTCGCCGCCGCGCTCGCGCGCGTCTGGAAAAAATCGCCCCCGATCGAGCTCGAGTACTCCAACTAGCCGCGATCGCAACGTTCATCGTCGCGCCTGTTGTCATCTCCACAAAAAATATTTCGCATTCGGCAGGATTTGAACCTACGCACGGAGACCGTATTCGATTTCTAGTCGAACCCCTTAACCACTCGGGCACGAATGCTCGTCGCGGACGCCGCGCGCTTCGACACATGGTCAAATCACACATTAAATACGTCGCACACACACCTAAAAAAACATAAACTTCAATCTCCGACCCCCGACGCGATCGCGCGACGCGTGTTACAGGTTTTTCCCGATCCCCCTCGATCGCGCGCCGACGTCACGCGATCGCGTCGCCGCGCGGTCGATCGATCGCCGATCGCCGTCGTCGAACCTCGCCGCGTCGATCGATGATCGCGCGCGGACGATGCGGTGAGGTTCGACGCCCGCGCGGGCGCGTCGATCGCGAATATTCCCGAGACGTCGGGCCGCCGCGCGCACTTTACTTTACGTCGCGTGGTCGAACGACACACAGCAGGTGCGCGAGCGATGCGAGCGCGCGTGACCGAGACGCGCGCGCGCGGGAAATATTCCGCCGCGCGTTCGCGCGCGCGGAGGCGCGGCGCGGCGCGGGATCGGGGCGAACGGACGCGCGATGGGACGCGCGCGCGATGATGATCCGTCCGCGGCGGCGGGTTATCTTGACGCGTGGCGTCGCGCGCGACGCGAATATGTCGGGGCTCGCGCGGTAATACCGCGCGGGAAATCGCGTGCGTCGATCCTGCGCGTCCGTGGGGGATGTCGCGGCGCGATCGCGCGGTGGGATGGGAAGATGTTGAAGATCTTGGATTTTTGGGACGAGGCGCGGGTGACGGCGCGCGGCGGCGCGGACGTCGAGGCGAAACGAACGAACCGGAAGACTGACGACGGCGAACGCGCTGAAAACGAGCAGTAAACCGCACATCAACACACTCCACAGACATAAATATGGGATTTCTTTTCACTTCCGAATCCGTGAACGAGGGTCACCCGGATAAGCTCGCGGATCAAATCTCCGACGGCATCTTGGATGCGTGCCTCGCGCAAGATCCGGATTCCAAGGTTGCGTGCGAGACCGCGACGAAGACCAACATGGTGATGGTTTTCGGTGAAATCACGACCAAGGCCAAGGTTGACTACGAAGCCGTCGTGCGCCAAGTGTGCCGCGACGTCGGTTTCATCTCTGATGAAACCGGCTTGGACGGTAACAAGTGCCGCGTGCTCGTCGAGTTGCACGACCAATCCCCGGACATTGGTCAAGGTGTGCACGGTATGGGCACCAAGTCCGATGAAGACATCGGTGCGGGTGACCAAGGTCACATGTTTGGCTACGCCACGGATGAAACTCCGGAACTCATGCCGTTGACGCACGTTTTGGCCACCAAGCTCGGTCACCGCCTCACCGTCGTCCGCAAGGATGGTACGTGCCCGTGGGTGCTCCCGGATGGTAAGACGCAAGTCACCATCGAGTACGAAAACGAAGGCGGCGCCATGGTGCCGAAGCGCGTGCACACCATCTTGATCTCCACCCAACACATCGAGGGCGTGACGAACGAGAAGATCGCCGAGGATCTCATGAACGAAGTCATCAAGAAGGTTGTCCCGGAAAAGTACTTGGACGCCGACACCATCTTCCACTTGAACCCGTCTGGACGTTTCGTCATCGGTGGCCCGCACGGTGACGCCGGTTTGACCGGTCGTAAGATTATCATCGACACCTACGGTGGCTGGGGCGCGCACGGCGGTGGCGCCTTCTCCGGTAAGGACCCGACCAAGGTCGACCGCTCTGGCGCGTACATCTCCCGCCAAGCGGCCAAGTCCGTCGTCGCCGCGGGTCTCGCGCGCCGATGCTTGTTCCAAATCTCCTACGCCATCGGCGTCGCCGAGCCGTTGTCCGTGCACGTCGACACCTACGGCACCGGTAAGATTCCGGATTCCGAAATCCTCGCCAAGGTCAAGGCCGCGTTCGATTTCCGTCCGGGCATGATGGGCAAGGCGCTCGACCTCAAGCGCGGCGGTAACAAGCGTTACCAAACCACCGCCGCCTACGGTCACTTCGGCCGCGATGAAGACCTCGACATCTTCACCTGGGAAAAGGTCGTCCCGCTCTAAGATAAAGTAACGAAGCCGTCGGCGCGGCGCGTCTCCTCGCGCGCGGCGTCGTCCCGACCCCGCGCGCGCGTCGTCCCCGCGCCGCACACGTTTGTCAAATTTTTAGACGGCGAGCATTTCGCTGTCCGACGGAACAGTCGGAATCATCACTAGACGAGTCGTAAGGATATTATTACGTTGTGAGGAGAGCCACCGTATAGAGCACTCGCGCCTTCGCGCATGCATGCATTCGCTCGCGTCACGCCGCGCCTCGGGCGATGCCCGCGCGCGCGTCCGCGCCGCCTCGTCCCGCCGCGCGCGCGCGTCGCCCTCGCGCGCCGCGCCGCGCGTCGCGCGTCCCGCGCGCGTCCCCCCTCGACCGCATCGATCCCGCCGCCGTCGTCGCCCGCCTCGCCGAGGCCGCGCTCGCCTCGCCGCTCGTCCTCAAGCGCTGCGACGACGTCCGCGTCGTCGTCGACGCCGACCTCGCGCGCGCGCTCGCGCTCGGCGAGCTCGGCGGCGCGCGCGTGCGCGGCCGCGGCTGGTCGAGCCCGCGCGACTTGACCGCGCGCGACGTCGAGCTCGTCGCGCGCGACGTCCGCGTCGACTGGAGCGCGGCGATGGCGATGCGAGGGGTGGTGCTCACGCGACCGGCGCGCGGCGAGGCGCGCCTGACGCTCGACGGGAGGGATTTCGAGAATTTCTTGAGGCACCCGCTGGCGAGACGCGCGGCGCGCGACGAAGCGTTCGAGTTCGAGCGAGGCGACGTCGCGAGCGACGACGACGACGGGTACCTGGAGTGCGACGTGGTGATGCGAGACGGCGGCGCGCGGCGAACGGTGCGAATGCGACCGGGAGAGGGATCGACGGTTCGCGCGACGTCGCGCGGCGACGGGGACGAGACGCTCGAGCGCGCGTTGGAGACGTTTTTCGAGCGACTCGTCCTCGATTTAGACGGCACGGAGCTGCGGTATCGCGACATGACGATCGACGCGCGCGCGACGGCGCCGACGGTGACGTTCGAGCTCGATCTGTGCGTCAAAAGGTTTCCGTCGCCCGGGATACGGTTTTAGCTCGCGTTCTCTCGCTCGCGCGCGAGACGCGCGCCTCTAATTCTAGCTCTACACATCTAGTTCGCGCATTCCGGCGCCCGCGTTCGCCTCGACGCGTCCCTCGTCACCGCCCGCATCGCGCTCGGCGGCCACAGCACCGCGGCGATCCGTCCTCGAAGCGCCCCCGTCGGCGTCTCGCCCGCGTCGCCGTCGTCTCGCGCGTCGCGTCCTCGCCATCCCGCGTCCGCTCGCAGCGCGCACGTCCCTCGCGAGGGCCCTCGCACGGCGTCGACGCGCTGAATCACGATGCCGTCGCCGTCGCGCGCGCGCGCGACGACGACGTCTCCCGCGTCGATCGCGCCGCGCGCGACGCTCGCGCGGTCGCACCACACCACCACCGCCTCGAACGCGTCGCGCGCGTCGCTCGACGCGCTCGCGCGCCGCGCGAGCGCGCGCTCGGGCGCGCCGACGCGGTCGCCGACGACGGCGCCGAGCGCGAGCGCGAGCGCGCCGTCGCGCGCGACGCGCCGAAGCGTCATGCTCTGCCGCGCCGTCCCGGTCGCACTTCGCGACGCGCATGCGCGACGCGCGGCGCCGCGCGCGCGCGCCGCGCGCGCGAATCGTCGCGGCGCTCGCGCTCGCGCTCGTCGCGGCGCGAAGTGCGACCGGGACGGCGCGCGAGGCGACGGGACGCGCGAACGATGGCGACGACGTCGCGGCGCTGCGCGACGCGCTGCCGAGCGACGGCGCGACGCTGAGCGAACTGTTCAGGTGGTCGATCGAGGCGGGACGCGCGCGCGCGTCGAGCGACGCCGACGATCGGGCGCGCGGCGACGCGGGTCGGGCGGAGGGATGGCGCGCGAGGGCGCGCGCGGCGCTCGCGCGAGCGACGGGACGACGCGACGACGGCGCGAGCGCGGTCGACGCGATCGACGACGACGAGGGCGCGGAAGCGGAAGCGGGACGGTCGAAGACGGTGGATTCGATCGAGTCGAGGAAGAGGGAGGTGCGGGAGGCGCTGGACGCGATGGCGGCGGCGCCGAGTCCGCACGCGCTCGCGCGAGAGTGCGGCGAAGTGGTGAGGGACGCGCGTAAGAATGAAACCAAGGCGCGAAGGGTGCGCGCGCTGGAGATTTTGTACGATTTGGTGGCGCCGATCGAGTTGGCGAACGATTTGGATAAGCTCGGGGTGGCGGAGGCGCTGATCGGGGCGCTGAGGGACGAGGACGAGGACGTGGCGAGCGCGGCGGCGAGCGCGCTCGCGGCGGCGGCGTCGAATAACGTCGTCGTGCAGGGGATCATTCACGAGAGACGAGGGTTCGATGCGCTTTTAGAGCTCGTGTCGTCGCCCGCGACGCCCGCGGAGGTGCGTCATAAGTCGTTGTGGGTGCTCGGGATGTGCGCGCGGACGCACGAGGCGTCGCGCGCCGACTTTTTCGCCGCGGGCGGCGCCGGCGTGTTGGCTGATATTTTGTCTCCGAAAACGCCGGTCAAGACGCGCACGCGCGCGATGGTCTTATTCGGCGACTTAGTTCTCATCGACGGCGTCGCGGACGCGATGTTTGCCGACGTAAAAGTCGCGAAATCCTTACTCGAGGACGTCGTCGCGAGCGCGCTCGACGCCGACGCCTCGCTCGACGCGCGCGAGAAAGCGCTCGGCGCGCTTCTCGCCGCGCGCGAGCGCGGCCCTGAGATCGTGCGACATACGCTCGACGGATTCAAGCGCGATCTCTCGACGCTCGCCGACGCGTTCGACGCCGCGGCAAAGGCGGAGGACGACGACTCCGCCGCCGACATCAGTCGTCTCGCGCGCGCGTTGAGCGTCTCGCCAAGGGTTGAATTGTAGCGCGCGCGCGTTGAAATAGCATCCTCGTTCGTTGGTCATGTGGACTTCTTCATCATCACATTTCTACTAGTGTTAGATGGCGCCTCGCTCGCGTCGTCGATCTCGAAAGACCGCCTCCGCTCGCGCGCGCTCGCGCCTCGCCCCGCTCAGATGCGGTCGCGCGGCCCGACGACGGCCGGTTGCTGCGGGCCGACCGTGATCGGAAGCTTGGCGTCCTTCGCCCCCTTCACGCCGTACCCGACGGTCAACAAACCCGCGGAAACGGCCAAGAGCGAGTACACGGCCTCGCGTCGGCCCAAGCCTTGCGCCGCGTATTCGAAAAACGCCGCCTGTTGATCCGGGTATCGGCTCGACGCGTCGACGCCGTAGACGTCCCACGACCCCGTCGTCGCCTCGACGTCGGACAGATCGAAGTACACCGACTCATCGCCGTACTTCGCGTTCGTCTTCATCGCGCTGCATCGTTCGCGAACCACCGCGCGCGCCGTCAGTCCCTCGTCCCGCCGTCTCGCCCCTCTCCCTATCCGTCCCGATCGCGCCCCTCGCTTTGCGTCTCCACCCCTTTTCCGAACCCTCGTCGCCGCTCGCACCGCGTCCCGATCGCGTCGC
>Ga0255765_1001488_pt1 | contig 28770 bp, 21 predicted proteins | sample 041ome_8_FD_179965 | JGI IMG/M metagenome (GOLD analysis project Ga0255765, IMG submission 179965) | Coastal salt marsh microbial communities from the Groves Creek Marsh, Skidaway Island, Georgia - 041407BS metaG (version 2) | ecosystem: Environmental > Aquatic > Marine > Intertidal zone > Salt...
TCAGGAACAATTGGAACGATTCTTTTACCTAGCTCTTTATCTTTTAAGAGATCTGTTATAACTCTTACAGTCGCCATTGTAGTTGAAATATTTCTTCCCTCTGAACCCTGATAAAGTTTTGAGAATGATTTATCGTCAGGCATTTTTAAAACTTTAGATTCTTTCCTTCTTCTAGGAATAGGCCCACCAAGCTTAGCCCTGGTTTTCTTAAGATACTGCATTTCAGGTGAGTCTTCAGGCGGTCTCACATATGGTATTTGTTCAATATCTTCATCTGTAACAGGTATATTAAATTTATCTCTGAATGCTTTGATATTATCCAATGATAATTTTTTAACTTGATGAGTTGTATTATCAGCCTCTCGTGAACCAACTCCATAACCTTTTGTTGTAAGGGCTAATATTACTGTTGGAGCTCCTGATGAATTTACAGCTTTATGATAAGCAGCATAAACTTTATAAGGATCATGACCACCTCTATTTAGCTTATATATATCTTCATCAGTTAAATCTTCAACAATTTTTAAAACATCAGGATCTTTAGCAAAGAAATTTTCTCTAGTATATGCTCCACCTTTTGCTTTGAAGTTTTGCATTTCTCCATCAAGTACCGCATCCATAATATCTTGAAGCTTACCTTCTTTATCTTTAGCCATTATTGGGTCCCATTTTCTTCCCCAAACAACTTTGATCACATTCCATCCAGCGCCTCTAAATGATCCCTCTAACTCTTGAATAATTTTTCCATTTCCTCTTACAGGCCCATCAAGTCTTTGCAGATTACAATTAATAACAAAAATTAAATTCTCAAGACTTTCTCTTCCAGCTAGAGCAATAGCACCTTTTGACTCAGGTTCATCCATTTCACCATCACCACAAAAGACCCATACTTTTCTATCATTTCTTGGTACAAGACCTCTTGCTGACATATATCTCATGATATGAGCTTGATATATACCCATGATTGGACCTAATCCCATAGATACTGTTGGGAATTGCCAATAGTCTGGCATTAACCATGGGTGAGGATATGAAGAAAGTCCTGGTTTTTTAACTTCTCTTCTAAAATTGTCTAAATCCTCTTCATGCAAATAACCTTCAAGAAAAGATCTTGCATAAATACCAGGAGAAGAGTGTCCTTGGTAATATATTAAATCTTCAAGCTGACCTTCTGAGCCTCTAAAAAAGTAATTAAATCCAACGTCATATAATGTTGCTGCTGAAGAAAATGTTGAAATATGTCCACCTAAATCATCATCATTTTTATTTGCTCTTAAAACTAGAGCTAAGGCGTTCCATCTGATAAGAGACCTAATTCTTCTTTCCATGAATAAATCACCAGGCATTTGAGCCTCGTCTTTTACAGGAATAGAATTCCTAAAAGGTGTTGTTAAGTTATATGTTGGTATTGCGCCTTCTTCGTTAAGTCTTTTGGCTAGTTTTGTCATCAAGAAAGATGCTCTATCCACCCCCTCCTCTTCAATTACGCTATTAATTGCGTCTAACCATTCACTCGTTTCTATTGGATCTTTATCTTCTGGATTCATATATATACTTATAAATATAAGCATAATTTTACGCTAGATTATGTTAAAAATATACAATATTGTTCATTTATCTTTAATATTGTAAATAAATTACAAATCTATATAATTAACAAATGATTTTAGATGCATTGGTAAACGGAGAAGTAAAGTTAAGCAAATCTGAAAAATGGATTGCTTTATCTGTTTTAAACAATCCAACCAAAGTAATGAGTCAATCAATAACCTCTCTTGCTGAGGAAGCTGGTGTAAGCTTGCCTACTGTTAATAGATTTTGTAAGAAATTGGGTTTTGATGGTTATCCTGCATTTAAAATTCAAATAGCTCAAGAAATTACTAATACAAATGAGCTACTTGAAAGATTTAATGTAGATAAAGATACTCCTGAAGTTGTAAAAAGAGTTATGTCTGATATTCAATCAACAATTGTAAATGTTGGTCAAAATTTAAATCCAGAATCAATAGATAAAGCAACTGACCTTCTTGCAAATGCAAAAAGTATTACATTTTTTGGATTAGGTGGATCAGGTCCTGTAGCACTTGATGCTCAACATAAATTTTTTAGATTTGGTGTTCCTGTAGTTGCTCATACTGACTACATTAATCAAAGAATGATTGTGTCAATGATGAAAGAAGGAGATTTGCTTGTATCAATTTCCTTTACGGGCAGGACAACTGAAATTGTTGAAACAGCTAAAATTGCCAAAAAGAATGGGGTCAAAACAATTGCATTAACATCTGAAAACTCCCCTCTTGCTAAACTTTCTGATGTTGTTCTTCATATCCATACTCATCTTGAAAACAATCTTCACATACCTATGACATCAAGATTAGCTCATTTAGCCATTATTGATATTTTATCAGCTACTGTTCAAGCAAGATTTGGAAAAGTCTTTGACAATAGAAAGGATGAAGTTATTAAAAATATCGAAAAAACAAGAGTCTAATTCAATTATCTGTAAAGGCAATTAATAAAAACTAGAAATCTTTGATAATTTTTATATTAACCTTGCTTTGATTTAAAAGATAATACAATGGCAATGATTTATCAGATTTTGCCTGATTTAAAACTTCTAATTTTTTTTCACTTGATACAAGTAAGAAAATATCTTTTGATTCAAGAATCATTGAAAGATTCATGCTAACTCTTCTGTGGCATGGGTTGCCCATGGGTTCAGTAAAGAAAATTTCTGGATCTGATTCTAAGTCAAAATATTCTGGATTTGTTTCAATTAGCTTTGGAAATAAAGATGCAAAATGTCCATCCTCGCCCATACCTAAGAGCATAATACCAAAAGGTCTTTTTAGATTAAGCAAATCCTTAGATTGATTGCATAATGAAATGAAATTAGCGTCCTTTGCCTTATCTTTGATTAACACATTATTTACTAATTTTTCATTTGAATCATCGTGATTTATGTCTACAACTCTATCATCTACTAAAGATATATTTATATCAGACCATTTAGCTTGCATAGCCGACAGATCTTTAAATATTTGAACTGGACTAGAACCACCACTGACAATAAAAGTAGACTGTCCATTTTCACAAAGATCTTTTTCCAATTTATCAAAAATAGTTCTAGATATATTTTCCATAATTATGTTATCTATTTAAATCAAATGAGTTTATGACACCATCTATAACAAATTCAATTGCCAGGGCTCCTAATAAAAGACCAAATATCTTTTGAACAACAGTTATGACTGTTGGGCCTAACTTAGATGAAAGTTTTGCAGAAAGCCACATAGCAATTGCTGCAAATAAAACAGCTATCAAAATTGGTAAATATGAAATAAATCCATCAAGAACACTTGTATATGTTTCTTTTGAAATTAAAAGACTGGTTGCCATTGCTCCAGGTCCAGCTATTAAAGGTATAGACAATGGAAATATTGCTATTGATTGAATAGTTTCATCATCGATAGCAGTATCTGCAGTAGATTGTCTTCTTGTTTGTCTTTGATCAAAGACCATTTGAAATGCAATGACAATTAAAAATAATCCACCAATAATCCTAAAAGAATCCATACTTATATTCATAGCTTCAAGAATTGCATTCCCAAATAACCAAAAAATAGATAAAACTATTAAAGAAACAATAGATGCTCTTATATAAATAGACTTAACTTGATGTTGACTAAGTCCAGAGGTTAATCCTGCAAAAATTGGTACTAATGAAATTGGATCAATAGCCACAAACATTAAGATTGTGCTTTCAATAAAAGTATCAAACATTTTAAAGATTAATTATTTGTATAGCTTCAGAATGCTCCTCAGAAAAAATACTGGAGACCATGATAAATTTTAAATTCTCTTTATTGTTGCCGTAATACTTTCTAAGAATCTTAGAAACATTTACTAATGTTTTATCATGATTGGATAAATTAGATAGATAGAATGGAATACAAGAGCCTACTAATGAAAGTTGATTTAGTGTCTTCTTATTTGCTGTGAATGTAAAAATAGGTATTCCATGAGGTTTTGAATTAGAAATATAGTTGGCCGTCTTGCCTGTTCTAGTAATTGCAATAATTCCATCAGCACCTATTGATTCAGCTAAATTTTTAGCCGCTACTCCAATATGCTGCCAATCTGAGTTCGGCATAAAGTTACTTTCATAACCCAAGGTTCTAAATTTTTCAGTTTTTTCTGCAATGGATTTAAGAAAACTAACACATTCAAATGGATATTTTCCGATACTTGTTTCACCAGAAAGCATTATTGCATCTGCACCCTCATATATAGCGTTGGCAATATCTGTGACTTCAGCCCTGGTTGGGGTTGGGTTTTCAATCATCGATTCAAGCAAATGGGTCGCAACAATTGATCTTCTTCCCCATTTAGCACAAGCATACATTATCCTTCTTTGTATATTGGGCAAATCAACTAAACTAGTTTCAATACCTAAGTCGCCTCTAGCTACCATGACACCCCATGAGGCTCTGCTTATGTCATGAATGTTATCTAAACCTTCTTGGTTCTCAATTTTAGCTATAATTTTTGCTTTTGATTTTTTCTTATTAAGTATTTCTTGAAGCTTTTCTAAATCTTCGGTATTTCTTACAAAAGATAATGCAATGAAATCAACTTTGTTTTTTATCCCAAAGGCAATATCATCAAGATCTTTAGATGTTAATGATGGAAGGTTGACTCTGACGCCTGGTAAATTTACATGTCTTTTTGACCCAAGCTTTCCACCATCTAAAACCTTACAGCGAAGAGTCTCTTCATCTTTAGATAAAACCATAAAATTTATTAGTCCATTGTCAACTGAGATTCTAGAACCCTCACTTACACTATGAATTAAATCTTTGTAATTAATTTTTATTGATGACGTCTCAACATCAACCTCATCACGAACTGTTAAAGTTACCTCATCGCCAACATTTAATTCTAATGGCAGCTCTGTATCACCTGTTCTAATCTCTGGGCCTTGAGTGTCAAGCAAGATACCAATTTTTCCTGAATTTGATTTTGATTCTTTATTTATTTTATTAATGCGATCAATTATTAATTGAGCAGATTTGTGAGTTGCATGAGACATGTTTATTCTTGCTACATTCATTCCATTATTATGAAGTTTTCTAAGCGCAGTAAGGCTTTCAGTTGCAGGACCGATTGTGCAAATAATTTTTGTTCTTGTAAATTTCATAACAGCTCTCTGAAGCAGGAAGTATATACCTTTAGAGAAGTTTTATGCTGTTTCTTTAAGAGAAATAGCAGAAATTTCTTTAATATATAGCGATAATTCTATCATTCTCTTTGAGAAACCCCATTCATTATCATACCAAGCAAGAATTTTAGTTTGATTTCCTATTTGATAGAGATGATTGCTATCAAAAATAGATGATGAGGGGTTATGATTGAAATCAGTACTCACAAGAGGTAAATCGCAAATCGATAAGATTCCTTTGTATTCGCCATTAGCTGCATTTCTAATTATCTCAATTAATTCATCAAGACTGAATGATTTTTCCGTTTCAAAGGTGAAATCTAACATAGAAACATTTAATGTAGGGACTCTTGTTGCCATACCATTAAGTTTTCCATCAAGCTCAGGAATTACTAAGCCAATTGCTTTTGCTGCTCCTGTTTTAGATGGAATGATTGATGCTGATGCTGCTCTTGCTCTATACAAATCAGCATGGGCTACGTCTAATAAACTCTGATCATTTGTACTTGCATGAACTGTGTTAACAAGGCCGCTTTTTATTGTGAAATTTTCATGAATAATTTTAGCAAGTGGTGCTAAGCAGTTTGTAGTACACGAAGCATTAGAAATAATTAAGTCATCGTCTGATAATTCATTATGGTTAACGCCAAATACAATGGTTTTATCTGGACTTTGTGCAGGGGCTGAGATTAGTACCTTCTTTGCTCCAGCCTCAATATGGCCTGAAGCAGCCTCTTTGGATGTAAATATTCCAGTACATTCAAAAACTATATCTATATCAAGCTCTTGCCATGGTAAGTCTGCTGGATTTCTTTCGGAGAAATATTTAATAGAAGATTGGTCTATTTTTATTTCATTATTTTCAATTTTGATCTCATTGTTAATCGATCCATGAATAGAATCATATTTAAGTAAATGAGCATTTGATTCTATTTTTCCTAAATCATTGATGGCTACTAACTCTAATTCACCACCTAGGTTTGAAAGATACCCTGCTTCAATTAAATGCCTAGTAATATTTTTACCTATTCTTCCAAATCCGTTAATTGCAATTTTCATAACTAAATAAAAGGTTACTTTATAAATGTAAATTATTTACAATATTATAAATTATTATGATATATTGTATAATATTTTCATTAATATACAAAATTAACACTAGTTAAAAAGTAAGTTTTTAATAATACTTAATAATCATTATGAGCGAATTAATATCTTCAGGAATAAATCTTATGCTTACCGGCATGATTACTGTATTTATTTTCCTAGCAATATTAATAATATTAATAAATGTATCAGCCCTTATCTTTAAGGATAATGTTATAGCTGGAGAATCAAATTTAAATATGCCCTCAGGTAAAAAATCTCATGAAGTACCTAAAGAGCATTTAAAAATAATAAACCTAATCAATAAGAGAATTTTTAATGGATAAGAAAAAGATAGGTGTCACAGAAGTAGTACTAAGAGATGGTCATCAATCTCTATTAGCTACAAGACTTAGGTATGAGGATATGGAAGCTATTCTTGCTCATATGGATTCAATAGGATTTTGGTCGGTTGAATCATGGGGAGGAGCAATATTTGACTCATGTATAAGATATCTTGGTGAAGATCCATGGGACAGAATAAAAAATATAAAGTCTAAAATGCCAAATACGCCTCAACAGATGCTATTACGAGGTCAAAATTTGCTTGGTTATAAGCATTACTCAGATGAGATTGTGTATAAATTTATTGAAAAATCTAAACAAAATGGTGTGGATGTTTTTAGAATTTTTGATGCTTTAAACGATACAAGAAATATGGAAACTGCTATAAAAGCTACTATTGATGTAGATGGTCATGCTCAAGGCACCATGTCCTATACCACAAGCCCGGTTCATAATATGCAAACATGGTTAGATTTGGCTTCAAAACTTCAAGATCTTGGATGTCATACACTTGCAATAAAAGATATGGCTGGGCTACTAGATCCGTATGTCGGATATGAGCTGGTATCCAAACTTAAAGAAAGGATTGAGATTCCTATTCATCTTCATAGCCATGCCACTACTGGGATGTCCACAACAACAGCAATTAAGTGTATTGAAGCAGGATTAGATAATGTTGATACTTCAATATCATCAATGAGTATGACCTACGGGCACTCAGCAACTGAGACTATAGTTGGTATATTAAAAGATACAAAATATGAGACAGATATTAAGATAGATAACTTAGCTCCAATTGCAAAACATTTTAGAGAAGTTAGAAAAAAATATGTTGATTTTGAAGGATCGCTAAAAGGTGTTGATGCAAGAATTATTACTTCTCAAGTTCCTGGTGGAATGCTTACAAATCTTGAAAGCCAGCTAAAAGAACAAAATGCGATTGATAAGTTTGACGAAGTAATAGATGAGATTCCAAATGTTCGTTCTGATTTGGGGTACATACCACTTGTAACTCCTACATCACAAATTGTGGGCACACAGGCAGTAATAAATGTGCTTAATAATGAGAGATATAAATTTATAACAAAAGAAACTCAAGCAATTCTTAAGGGTGAATATGGTAAAACTCCTGCAAATGTTGATAAAAAATTACAGGATAAAGTTCTTGGTGATGAAGATCCAATAATATGTCGTCCTGCAGATCTCATAGATGAAAATGAATATAAACACACGAAAGAGAAGTACTTAAAATCACTAGAAGAAAATTACATTAACGTTGATGATACTGAAGAAAATATTCTTATCTATACCCTCTTTCCTGAAATAGGATTAAAGTTCTTAGAAAATAAAGAAAATAAAGATTATTTTGAAAAATCTCCAACTCAGTTAAGTGAAGAAAAAAATGGATATTATAAAGTTGTAATAGATGAAAAAGATTATCTAGTTAAGTATTCACAAACTGATGAACCAGAAATAATAAATGGTAATTCAAATCTAGAACTTCAATCAAATAATAATGAGCCTATATCAAATGAAACTGGCATGGTTGTAAATGCTCCACTAGCAGGAAATATTTTTAGAATTGAAAAAAATGTTGGTGATACTGTTAGTGATGATGAAACCATTATTGTTTTAGAGGCAATGAAGATGGAGACAACAATCAAAACACCAACTAGCGGAAAAATTAAAAAAATCTTCATCAAGAATGGTGACAAAGTCCAATCAGGCGATCCTTTGTTTGAGGTAGTTTAATGAACTTAATTGAATTTTTTTCAACTCTAGGAATATTTAGTATAACAATAGGGCAATCTATAATGATTCTTGTTGGATTGCTTTTGATATACCTGGCAATAAACAAGAAATTTGAACCACTACTTTTACTCCCAATTGGATTTGGTGCTTTATTAACAAATATTCCTGAAATTGGTTTATCTATGAGTCCAATAGAAAAACTTATTTATGCCAATAATCCCAGTGAAATAAGCACTGTTATTTCTGAGCTATCTATTACTGGATTAAATCTTTCTGAATTTTTAAAAATTGCATCATTTGGTGAACTTCAATTGTTAAATATTGCTGCGCAGAATTTAGGCTATAGTCCTGGAATATTATATATATTTTATGAGACTGCCATTGGATCAGGTATAGCTCCGTTATTAATTTTTATGGGTGTTGGTGCTATGACAGATTTTGGCCCACTTTTGGCAAACCCAAAAACATTAATATTGGGGGCTGCTGCTCAGTTTGGTATTTTTGCAACAGTTATGGGTGCGCTTCTTTTAGATTATTATGGATTGATAGAATTCACCTTAAAACAAGCAGCTGCAACTGGCATAATTGGTGGTGCAGATGGTCCAACTGCTATATATGTTTCATCAATCCTTGCACCTGAATTATTAGGTCCAATTGCTGTAGCTGCATATTCATATATGGCTTTAGTCCCATTAATCCAGCCCCCAATAATGAGAGCTTTAACAACAGAGAATGAAAGAACTATTTCTATGGTTCAACTAAGGAATGTCTCTCAAAAAGAAAAAATAGTGTTTCCAATAATGCTTTTTTTACTTGTTGGGTTATTGCTACCTAGCGCAGCACCACTATTAGGTATGCTATGTCTTGGAAATCTGATGAAAGAATCTTTAGTAGTAGATAGATTGAGTGATGTTGCTCAAAATTCTTTGATTAATATAGTCACAATATTTTTAGGTTTATCAGTCGGATCAAAGCTAGCAGCAGATAAATTTTTATCACCTGAAACCTTGGGTATTTTAATTCTAGGAATGGTGGCATTTGCGATTGGTACAGCAGCTGGAGTTTTAGTAGCAAAACTTTTAAATGTATTCAGTAAAACTAAAATCAATCCATTGATTGGGGCTGCAGGAGTTTCTGCAGTACCAATGGCAGCAAGAGTTGTAAATAAAGTTGGGCTTGAATATAACTCACAAAACCATCTACTAATGCATGCAATGGGACCAAATATAGCAGGAGTTATTGGCTCTGCAGTAGCAGCAGGTGTAATGATTAAATACTTAAGCTAAATTCCAGGCGAAAAAAAACAGAGGCTAGCTCTGTTTCTTTAAGTTCGAGATCCTTAGGGGTCCTGAGTGAGATTCTCTCTGGCTCCTCGAGTTCTTTCTCCTGAACTCTTGGTGGGTCACTAAGCTCTTTTTTATCGTCGACTCTTAGCAACGCTTTCACCCTATGGGCTCTACCCTCCTGACCTCTCTAACTCCCGTCTGCAGTTGATTGTTAGTCGGAATCAAGTTGGTCTATTAAATATACTCTTCTTAAATTCTAAGTCAACACATTATTTAAAAAAAATAATGTTTTTTTAAAATTATTTTTAAATAGCAATAAACTTATACAATATATCTAACAAATATAAGTAATTTAAATATGTTTTTACCAGATAAAGATCCAGTCTCAATTTACAAATATCCTTCAAAATCTCTAATTAGGATATCTGATATAGCTTCACAACTACCCAAACTCTTACTTACCGGAAAAGTTCAAAGCACAATCAATAAGCTTAAACCCAATGATTTATCAGTAAATAATCTAATTAAAAGTAATAATAAAAAGGAAATTAAGTTAGCTATGGTACACATTAGCTTTATAGCACATGCTTATATATGGGGATCAAATAGTCCTGCTAGCAAACTACCAGAATGTTTATCAAAGCCCTGGGTTAAATTATCAAATTATTTAGGCAGGCCCCCTATTCTCAGTTATGCCAGCTACTGTCTTGATAATTGGTATAGACTAAACAAAAAAGATCCTATTGCTCTTGAAAATGTAGGACTGCTTACAAACTTTCTAGGTGGTGTTGATGAAGATTGGTTTGTTACCATTCATGTTTGTATTGAAAACGCTGCTTCAAAAGCTCTTCGAAGTGCATATATATTGTCAGAATTAAATGAAAATGATCCTGTATCTGTTTATTCAAGTAATCTTAAAAATATTATTTCTTCTCTCAAAGAGGTTAATTCTATATTCTCCAGAATGCCTGAAAAATGTGATCCCTATGTTTATTATCACAGAGTGAGACCTTTTATATTTGGTACAAAAGATAATCCTGATCTAAAGAAAGGTTTGATATATGAAAATCATTTCAACAACAAGCCACAGTTCTTCCGTGGAGAGACAGGAGCGCAAAGCAGCATGATTCCATTTTTAGATGGAGCTCTTGGTATATATCATACAAATGATCATTTAAGACATTATCTAAATGAAATGCGTGATTACATGCCTCCAGAACACAGAAGATTAATAGAAGATGTAGAAGAAAAATCAAATGCTAAATATTTTATTCACCAATCTAAAAAATTAATTTCGGAATATAATAAATGTCTTGAAGAAATAAGAATTTTTAGAGCGCAACATCTAGAATTCGCAGCAACATATATTCACAAACAGTCACAAATTAAAAATCCATTTGGCAGAGGTGGCTCTACGATAACTGGTACTGGCGGAACACCATTTATGAATTATCTCAAAAAACATAGAGACGAAACACAAAAACAAAAAATTTAATTAATTCTCATAAAAAAGGGCTGGTAAAACCAGCCCTTTTAATTATTAACTAATCTTAGTAATTAGCTGTAACACTAACGTTCCAATACATACCTAGAGTATCGTAGAAACCACTAACTGTGTTACCGTAACCGCCAGATAGAACATCACCAACAACTGGTGGCTCTTCATCAAGAAGGTTATTTATATTTGCTCTAACTGATAAGTTATCGTTAATTTCATATGTGAAGTTAACATCAAGCAAATTATAAGCATCTTCAACAGCTTCTTGTGCGATTAAATCTGAAGGATAATCATTATCCATTCCAGACATAGTTCTAACAGTTAAGCCAGCTGTCCAGTTATCACCGGTAGAATAAGTAGCACTTGTTCTAGTTCTCCATTCAGGTGTTGGATAACAATCGTTACTTATGACACCAGTACAGTCATAGGTACCTGCATCATTTCCAGGTACTAAAACAGTAGTTTTATCAAGAACGTTAGCAGCTGTTGTTTTTATATCAACAGTACCCCCAAACAAATCGAATGAACCAGATGCAGAAATATCTATTCCTTCCCAAGCTCTTTCTGAAAGGTTTTGCAATCTTTGGTCAACAGCACCGCCTGTAATCCAAAGACTTCCACCCGGACTTCTTGTAATAAGATCACAATATTTATTCTGCTTTGCACATAGCTCAAGAATTGTTTCTTCATCTATAGTACCAATGGCATCTTCAATATCTATAGACCAGTAGTCCACAGATGCCTGAATACCATAAGGTAATTCAAATACAACTCCAGCTGTAAATGTATCTGCAATTTCAGGTGTTAGATCTTTATTACCACCAATTGTGTTGTAGTACTGAGACGCTGGTGATGCAGTAACATTTCCATATTGTGCAGCAGTCATACCTGTATTAGCACATTCTGCCTGAGTATATGTTGGAAGACCTGTTTCTTCAGAGTTTGCACAATAATCCGCACCTGTCCAGAGACTTCTTGATTCTGGTCTGAAATAGTTATCTACACTTGGAGCTCTTTCAGCTTCATTCCAGCCTGCTCTAAATTTAAGAGTATCATTTACAGTATATGTCAAACCAAATCTTGAAGTATTACTTGCTCCACTAAGGTTATAGTCTGATCTTCTAAACGCTATATCAGCCATTAAATTATCAAGAACTGGTATATTAACCTCAGTATATAATTCATCAACCTCTATTGTTCCTGATATTGCAGTAATTGCCCCACCAAAACCAAGGATTGTTCCATTAGCATAGGCAGAATCTGGAGTTCTATCATATGTATACTCTCTAGATTCAAAACCAACAACAAATGACATAGAGTTTGAAGCAGTTGGTAATTTAAAATCAGTTGAACCAGTAATATAACCACCAAGACCTTTAGCAATATTAGTACCAACCATTCCACCAACAACTCCCATATCGGCTGCTTGTTCAGGTGTAACACCTTGATATTCAAATACATCATATCCACCTGCATCTGTTTCAATAGCTTCCACTAAAGACGGTGCAAAGAAATCATTGATCCAAAATTCTACAGAATTGGTTTTACCATGCGTATAACTCATATCATATGTCCAATCCTTAACTCCTACTTCACCTTTTAAGCCAAAGACAACTCTTGAAGCATCAGATGTAACAAGACCTTGTCTAGGTCCGCCTTCAACATTTCTTTTGTATATATATGTAGCGAAACCTACCCATTCTCCGCATTCACCAGTAGCAGTACAGTATTCTTCACCAGGCGTCATACCGCCATCAGCATAATTAGCCCCATCAACAAAACCTGCAGTAGCTGAGCTTAACCAAGCATCGGTAAGATTAGGGTTATCGAACAAAATTTGATACTCATCATTACCAAAAGTACCAGATTCTGCTATACCACCTCTTTGTTCGAATGTGCTGTAATTCATTTCAGCATAAAATGTTGTTGTATCATTGATTTTGAAATCAGCCAAACCACCAAAAGATCTTCTTTCAGTAGGATTCATCAATTGAGCAACTGCTGCATAATTATATCTTGTGCCGTCATCGTCGATAAGTGTTCCATCAGGTGTTAAAATAGACCAAAAATTTTGCTCATAAGTAGTGAAGTTTTCACCATCTGCACCTTTTAATATTGGATATATGTCAAAATGAGGAACCGGAGTATTGGCAGATCCAAGGCAACTTGTTCCAGATGTGCCTAGTCCACATGATGCATAAATTCTATCTCTATTATAAACAACATCATTTTCATTTTTGGTTGCATAAAGTGTTAGAGCTCCATCGCCACCAGCAAAATCTGTACCTACAACAACTTCCCATGAAGATGTATCACCATCATTAGATGTTCCGGTTGGGTATGGGTATCCTTTAGCATCTTGAAGGCCAGCCATATATGAGTTGCTATTATCATGCCTATATCCAGCTTGACTCATAGTTACCGATAAACCATCAGCATGCTTTGTTATAAAATTAACAACACCTGCTACAGCATCTGAACCGTAAACAGCTGAAGCACCACCTGTAAGAATATCAACTCTCTCTAATAAAGAAACAGGAATTTGTCCTACATCTGGGGATTCGCTGTAGATTGATCCAGGTTGCAATCTTCTGCCATTAAGCAAAACCAATGTCCTTGAAGAACCAAGACCTCTAAGATCTAATGTTGAAACAGAATCAGGACCAGGATTAAAATTATTTGATGATGTTTCAATTTGTGGAAAAGTATTTAGCACATCCTCTATACGAGTAGCACCAAAGTTATCAATCTCCTCCATAGTAACAACAGTAACAGGACTAACAGCTTCAAAGCCATCAGCTTGTATACGTGTACCAGTTACTACTACCTCTTCAACATCATCTGCCGCTGCTTCATCTTGAGCAATTAGGTTGAGATTAATAAATCCAAAACCCAAAACAAGAAAAGCAAATAAATGAATTTTTTTAGTAAACATAGATTTCCCCTTTATATTTATTATTAAAACCAAGCAGAATAGACATAGCTATCTACAAGCTTGTCTAATTGTGACGGTTTTTTTACAAAAATGCTACAAAAATATGTAAACTTTATTATAAAAGTTTATAACTTATTATAAATACCATTAATAGTACTTTTTCAACAAAAATATTTCATTAATAACACAATAAACAATTTTCTTTTACAATATGATAGCTATAAAAATAATCGTAAAATATTAAAGTGTTATTAAAAAATAAAAAAATCCTTATAACAGGTCTTGCCAATAAGTATTCAATTGCAGCTGGTATTGCGTCAGCAATGTACAGAGAAGGTGCAGAGCTTGCATTTACATACCAAAATGAAAGATTATTAAAAAACTTAAAGCCGCTTGCAGATGAATATAATTCAGACATATTAATAAAGTGTGATGTTGCAAGTGATGACTCTATTGATAGCTCCTTTAAGGAACTTTCTAAAAGATGGAAAGATTTTGATGGATTTGTTCATTCAATTGGTTTTGCACCATCTGATCAACTTGAAGGTAATTTCGTTGATGTTACAACAAGAGAGGGTTTTAAAATTGCACATGATATAAGTTCATATAGCTTTACAGCATTAGCAAAGGCAGCCAAACCTTTTTTAAATGATAGCTCTGCTTTACTAACACTAACCTACTTAGGCTCAATACAAACAGTTCCAAATTACAATGTAATGGGCTTAGCAAAAGCTAGTCTTGAAGCAAATACTAGATTCTTAGCGGCATCAATGGGCTCTGATAATATCAGGGTTAATGCTATATCAGCTGGTCCTATAAAAACACTTGCAGCCTCAGGTGTTAAAAATTTTAGAAAAATGCTATCACAACACTCATCAAGAGCTCCTTTGGGAAGGACTGTAACTATTGAAGAGGTTGGAAATGCTGCAGCTTTTTTATGTTCTGATTATGCAAGCGGTATAACAGGTGAAATAACTTACGTTGATGCAGGCTTTAATACTGCTGCCATGCCTCTTAGCGAGGTTTTAGAGGATTAGTACTAACTTTTATACATAAAAAAGGGGGAGTAATGTATAAAAAAAATATTTATTTATTTTTTCTTTTATTAAGTTTTAATAACTCAAACATTTATGCTGATTCTTTAGAAGAAGATATTGCTAAAAATAAAGAACGTTTTTCAGAGATTGCACTTGATATTTGGGAATTCGCTGAAATGGGTTACCAAGAAATTAAAAGTTCTAATTTGCTTGCAAATGAACTACAAAATCAAGGTTTTAAAATTACAAAAAATGTTGCAGGTATACCAACTGCATTTATTGCTGAGTATGGATCATCTGGACCAGTAATAGGTATATTAGGTGAGTTTGATGCCCTTCCAGGTTTAGCCCAGTCAAGTTCACCTTTTAAAGAAATTATAAAAAATGAGACCGGAGCTGGTCATGCATGTGGTCATCACTTATTTGGTGCTGCATCGGCTTGGGCTTCAGTCACAATTAAAAATTGGCTCAAAGATAATAATATTAAAGGAACTATAAGATTTTATGGAACTCCTGCTGAAGAAGGCGGCTCTGGAAAAGTATATATGGTAAGAGAAGGTTTATTTGATGATGTAGATATTGTTTTACATTGGCATCCAGACGATGTTAATTCTGCTAATGCAAGAACTTCTAACTCAAATAAATCAGCTAAATTTACCTTTAAGGGTATTTCTTCTCATGCAGCTGGTGCTCCTGAACAAGGAAGATCAGCCTTAGATGGTGTTGAATCAATGAATATGATGGTTAATATGTTAAGAGAGCACATACCTCAAGAGTCGAGAATCCATTATGTAATTACTAAAGGTGGTCTTGCACCCAATGTTGTACCTGACATAGCAGAAGTTTATTACTATGTCAGACACCCTAAAATGACTGAAGTTGAAAAGCTATTTGAAAGGGTTGTTAAAACTGCCGAAGGGGCTGCTATTGGAACTGATACTAAAATGACATATGAAGTCATGCATGGAAATTTCTCACTGCTACCAAATGAAGTAATTCAAAAATTGATGCATAAAAATCTTTCATCCTTTGGCGGAATTAAATATTCTAGTGATGAACAAAAGTATGCTGAAACAATATACAAAACTTTTATTAGTCCATCATTAGGAATTGGTTCTCAAGAATTGGTAAGAGAGTACACTTCATCACATAGTTACGGATCCACAGATGTTGGAGATGTTAGTTGGGTGGTTCCAACTGCTGGGATTAGAACTGCAACATGGGTTCCTGGTACTGCTGCTCATTCCTGGCAAGCAGTAGCATCGGGTGGAACTTCCATTGGGCTAAAAGGAACTGAACTGGCGGCAAAAACTATTACTGCCACTGCTATCGATATTTTTAAAGATCCATCAATAGTAAAATCTGCAAAAAAAGAATTAGATGAAAGAGTTGGTGATGACTTTGTTTATAAAGCTCTTTTAGGAGACAGGGATCCTCCATTAAATTATAGGGTTAATTAATTTAATTGAATTGCAACTGATGCATTCGGTCTTCTTAAATCAGCATATCCATATCTTACGCCATCTATAATATGAATGCTTTGTGTGCTTCCCATGGTTTTATTAGGTGAAGTTTTATGACCCATCTTATTTAATCCATTAATAATGTCTGAACTTAGTGTTTTCTCATAGTCAATTCCTTCGTAAGGCCAATCTTTATGAATTCTTGGTAGCATAGTTGCATCACCAATTGATAAATCAAAGTCGATTACCCCTGTGACTACTCTTAAAATTGCTCCAGGTATATAAGATCCACCTGGCGAGCCAGTTATAAGTTCTAATTTATTTTCTTCATCAAATACCATAACCGGAGCCATGGTGCTCATAGGTCTTTTACCTGGTTTAAATCTATTAGCAAGACTAACACCCCTACCCTCAACTGCAACATCGCCTGATCTATACATTAAGTTATTCATTTGATTATTCATTAAAATTCCAGTACCAGGAATTGTTACTCCAGATCCAAATGAAGCGCCTAAAGTATATGTATTAGATACTGCATTACCATCGGCATCAACTATTGAAAAATGAGTTGTATCCCTACTTTCATTTTTTATCGATATTGGTTTAATTACAGAAGGTTTACTTGACCTTCTTAGATTAATGGTTTTTTTTAATTCATTTGTTCTAGCATTGGAAAGAAGTTCTTTAGTAGGAACATTAACATATCTGGGATCACCAACTTCTGAAGACCTATTATTGTGCCCTCTTCTTATGGCTTCTGAAAGAAGGTGGTATGTTATTAATGAATTACTTTTATATTTATTTAAGTCATAGTTACTTAATATATTTAATGAGGTTAGTAGAGTTATTCCCCCACCAGATGGCGGACCAGCTGTATAAACTTTCTTATTTCGATATATAGTAGTAATTGGCTCGGCAAAATCTGCTGCATAAGCTTCCAAATCTTTTTGTTCAATTAGACCATTATAACTTTTCATGGCTTTAACAATTTTTTTTGCTGTTTCGCCTTTATAAAAGCCGTCTTTACCATTTTTAGAAATTAAGGTTAATGTTCTTGCTAAATCTGGCAATTTTAGAAGTGAGTTTTCTTTAATTGGCGTCATGTCACTTTCAAAATAAATTTTTCTTGATTCTGCATCACTAAATAATCTTGGAGTGCTTTCTATTGCCTTATGCAAATCATAACTTACAGGTATACCATTAGAAGCCTGTTTAATTGTAGGCGCTAAGACTTCTTTTAATTCTAATTTTCCAAACCTTGAATGTGCTTCTAATAATCCTGCAACTGTTCCAGGAACAGCAGAGGCTTTATATCCAACATCAACAATATCAAACTTTTCATAATTAAAATCTATTGGGACTGTTTCTAAAGGTTTATTTGAATAATTAATTAGATCAAAAATATTTTCTAAATTTGAATTTAAAGGCGACCTGCTCCTGTAATCAATAAAATAAATTCGTTCTTCCTCTTTTATGTATACCAACATAAATCCACCACCACCAAGATTACCGGCTCTAGGAAGTGTGACTGCTAATGAAAAACCTACTGCAACTGCAGCATCAATAGCATTACCACCTTTATTTAAAATCTCCACACCAATATCTGACGATAGATAATTTTGACTTACTACCATTCCAGACTTTCCAACAATTGGATGGTACGGTGACTCGTAATCAATATAACTTCGTGAATCAATATTAAATGATAGGAATAATATTGAACTTATTAAGAATCTATTCATTTTAAAAAATCAGGGGTGCTAAATAATATGCAAATAAGGTTACAACAACTATACCAATAATATTTAGAGCAAAACCTGCTTTCATCATTGTAGCAATAGTAAATTTACCGGACCCATAAACTATAGCATTTGGCGGAGTTGCTACTGGAAGCATAAAAGCACAACTAGCAGCAAGGCAAACTGGTACGGTTAAGGATACTGGAAGAACCCCAATGCCGACAGCTACAGCGCCAAATACTGGTAGAAAAGTTGAAGTAGTAGCAACATTACTTGTTACTTCAGTTAAGAAAATAATTAATGCAGCAACTGCCAATATTAGAAATATTGGTGGCACAGTGCTTAACACACTTAAACCCTCACCAATCCAAATCCCAAGACCACTGGAATTTATCTGGGCTGCAATTGACAAACCTCCACCAAATAAAATTAATAATCCCCATGGTAATTTATCTGAATCACTCCAATTTAAAAGTTCTCCTTTATTTGAAGTCGATGGAATCATAAATAAAAGAATGGCTGAAATTATTGCTATGCCTGCATCTGTGAGACCTGAGAAGATTTGATAATTATCAAGAACTGTTCTTAACATCCATGCCATGGCAGTTAATCCAAATATAATAGAAATTTTAATTTCATCTTTGGATAAAGGTCCTTGCTCGTTGAGCATATTTTTTAAATAGAGTTTTGTTTCATTTGAGGTTATAAATGAAGTTGGAAAAACATATTTCGTTAAAACTATCCATGCTGAATAAAGCATCACAATGGCCAAAGGCACTCCTAAAGTCATCCAATCAATCATAGAAATCTCAATACCATATGTTTCTTGCATAAAAGCACTAAAAACTATATTAGGAGCAGTGCCAACTAGAGTAGACATTCCACCAATAGTTGCAGCATATGCTATTCCTAGCATCAATGATGTATCAAAATATGTAATCTCTTTTTCAGTTAAGCCAGGAATAGTATTACTTACAACAGAACATACAGCCAAACCTATAGGTAATAGCATTAGGGTTGTAGAGGTATTCATTACAAACATACTTATTAAAGCTGCAATTGTCATAAAACCAGCAATTAATTTTGGTCCACTTGATCCTGCTGCGATAATCATATGTAGAGCCATTCTTTTATGAAGACCGGATCTTTCAATTGCAAGAGCCAACATGAAACCACCTAAAAATAAATATATATTTGGATTTGCATATGGTATTGCGGCTTCTTTAAATGAAACTATTCCAATTAATGGAAATAATGCTAATGGAAGAAGAGCCGTTACTGCTACTGGTATGGCCTCAGTAGCCCACCAAATAGCCATCAAGCTTACTATAGCAGCTACAGACCAACCTTCAGAGCTTAAGCCTTCAGGGGCAGGAAGGATTTGCATGACTATAAAAACCAATAAGCCAAATCCAAATCCCTTTTTTTTATAAGTTTTCATGTAGTACTTAATATACCCTTAGTAGTTAAAAAAAAGGGAGTATAGGACTCCCTTTTTTACAGAATTTAGTTTTTTAAAACTTTTTATAGAATTCAATACTATAATTTCTTCCAAAATCAGTATGAATATCGCCCCAGAAAAACTGACTTTCATCAGCAAGTGGAGCTCTTTCATCTTCAAGATTTTTAACAGCCATTCTTACTCTTAGATCATTTTGGAATTTATAGCCTAATGTTAAATTAAGCATTGTCATTGAATCAACTACCCACATCTCTCTGTTACCATCGATTGTTTCAGTATGACCTGATTCAAAAAATTCACCCCATTGAGTTCCAGATAAAAGAACTTCGTATGGACCTTTTCTCCATGATAAATTCATAGTGTATTTATCTTCAATGGCGCCATTCAAACCTAGAAGATTGTCCACACCTCTTACAGGTGCGATATTTTCTAAAAGTCCTCCTGGTTTACCTGCCTCGCTTAATCTTTGAGAGTCTCCACCAGATTCTTGGTTTTTAGTATCGTAATGTACATTTATAAACTTAGCTGCAAAACGACCATAATCAGTATTTATCGAATATACAATACTTGTGTCCATCCCCTCAATAAGTCTTGTATCTGCATTAAGATATAAATCTTTAATTCCACTAACTTGTCCGGCAGGACATACAAGTGCTGAATTCCATTCAACTGGATTTTCATCTTCATCAAGACCTGTGGTTCCGGCAAAAGGAAACCTAGTAACTAAAGGATTACCAGTGCACTGAGATGGACCACCTTCTAATCTAATAAGTGCATCTAGAAGTATTGCGTTACTCATTCCAAAGGAACCTAATGTATCCTCAGTTTCTATAGACCATTTATCAAGAGTAATAATAAGATTATTGATTGGCTCTATGACTATACCCAATGATTCATTGTCTCCATTTTCAGGTTTAAGATTGGGATTACCTTCGTTTACTCTCTGCATTGAATAATCCAATTGATTGGCGCCATAAGCAACCTCGAATAATGCATCATTAACACTTACGCTTCTTGCCAGATAACCTTCATTAATGAGAATTAAAGGAGGTGCCCTAAAAGTTTCTGATCTAGAGTATCTGAGCTTAACTTGATCTATCACTTGCCAGCCTAAAGCCATTTTTGAAACTGTAGCTTCACCGTAATCAGATGAATTTTCAGATCTTAAAGCCAATTGCATATCTACATCCTCGTGCAAAGGTAATGCAAGCTCTGCATTTATTGAATAGGTAGTTCTTGAGCCACCTGAATCAGGAGTTGCGCTAGAATTGACAATATCAGAAATTAATGGGAATGTCGTACCTGCGAGTGGACCGCTGGGAACTGTATAAGTGATTTGCCCATTCATTCTTGGGTCTCTTTCGTCAGTATATGATTCTTTCCTAGCTTCAAATCCAACTAACATTGCAGCAGGCCCAGCAGGAAGATCAAATATTTCATTATTTGAAAATTTGAAATCCCACATGTAAAGATTAGAAGTATTTCCTCTAAAAATAGTAACTGTAAAGTCTTCTTCACTAGAGCAATCCCCTCCACAAAATGGGTTATATGCATCAGGTGTAGACTTAGCCAAAGCTGCATCCAGCAAAGACATTTGCTGACGACCGGTATTATTTTGTTTAGATTTTGCTTGAGACCAAACCACTGCAGTATCCCAATCCCAGTCTCCAGTTCTACCTCTAAAGCCTTGAACGAATCTTAAAGAAGTTCTGTGAGAATCGTATCCTCTAGGAGTATCAAATCTATGTCTAGATTTCCAAACTCCAAGCCCGTTCTTAACTTCTTTATCAACAAATTTATTACCAGATGAATCAACAAGTTGATTTAACCAGTAATTTGAAAGAGGAACTAAAAATGGTTGTGTGCAGGTACCTGTTGCAGCACAGCCACCGGCTCCTAATGTTGTTCCTGGATATAATTGTTGAACTGCTAGAGAGTGATATAAACCTATTTCAGTATATGCCTCGACCCCACTATCAAGTTGACTATTAACAAATACATATAAATTAGTTCTATCTAAATCTGATCTCATCCATCGATCTTCGTTATATCTAGCTCTTAAAGGAGCTCCGTTACTAGAACTTGGAAGAGTAGAAGATGAATTATATAAACACATATCAGAACCAGCTGAATAATCTAAACTTGATGATCCGCATGGCCTTGAATGCCAATATTCATTAACGGTCTTACCTTTACTAGTCATTGTAGAGCCACTATTCCATACGCCCCATTGGGAAGCAGAGTTTACATTTAGCCATGAAGAATCATCCCAAGCTGTTCCGTCATAATTACCAAGGCCTGGATGTACTCTTGCATCACCGAATAACCATTTTTGATCTTCAAATCCTTTAATGGGATCTCTTAAATATTTATCAAAATATATAGAAACATTTGTATTATCAAAATCCTTACCCCATTGGATGCTAACTTTATCGTCTTGCGCCTGATAAGCATCATATGCACTTGTTTTAAATCTTACATTTAAGCCAACAAAATCAGTCTTTAGAACAGTGTTGACAACACCAGCTAAAGCATCAGCTCCATAAATTGCAGAGGCACCATCACGAAGAATCTCAATTCTGTCTACACCGTAGGCTGGAATCGTATTTGAGTTAACTGTCATTACAGGAATTGTTCCACCTAAAATAGGTTCAGTTTGGTAGCCTGGGGATGTAACAAGCCTTCTGCCATTCATCAGTACTAAAGTATTACCCGTACCAATATCTCTTAGATTAAAAGCGCCCACATCACCACGAGAAGCATTATAACCACCACTAAATTCATTTTGATTAAAAGTGTTTTGGCCAAATTCTGCAATATTATCTAAAAGCTCCTCACCAGAATCAATACCCAAGGCATCCATGTCATCTGCTGAAATGATGGATACTGGTAAAGCCCCAGTGATTTTTGCTCCCTTGATTTGTGAACCAACAACTACCACTTCTTCAACATCAGAAACTGATTCACCAGAATCTTGTGCTACTGTAGTAAAAGATATAACCAATGGAAATACTAATAAAAGTTTTTTTAACATGTTTAAATCCCCTTAATATAATAAATCTCTTTAAGTATATAGCCCTACTACTTTTTTTGTCTACATAAATAATAGAATTTGTGTTTTTCTTGTTATAACATATAGTTATACATATACAAAAAATAGAATAGATAATGTTGTCTGCAAAACAAATTGAAATTTTTTATGAGGTTTATAAGAATTCCTCAATGACAGCTGCGGCTGCAGCTTTAAATATATCTCAACCAGCGATTAGCAAAACATTAAGTAACATTGAAAAAAATCTCAACTTTAAACTTTTTTTAAGAAAAGGAAAAAAACTAGTTCCAACTCATGAAGCGGACGACCTATTTGAACATGCATCAGTTGTACATAGTCAGCTTAAAAGCTTTAATGCCATTGCTAATACTTATAAAACAAGGTCAGTTGACTTTATTAATATTGGAACCACTCCATCTCTAGCTGAAGGCATAATTCCTAAAGTTATTGAGAAATATAATATCATAAGGCCTGATGTTAAATTCAATCTCATAAACTTAAATAGTATCGATTTAATTGAAGATAGATATAAGCCTGATATAGATTTAACAATATGCTTTAATGCAAAGAATTCTTCCAGTTTAAAATCAGTAGTTATTAAAGAAGGAAATCATTGCCTTGTATCTCCAAAAAAATTCTTACTAGGTGACGAAGTTTATTTACAGGATTTAGCGCATTTACCTTTTATAGAAATAACAAATTTGCTTTCATTTTATGAAGAGTCCAGCATATCTAATTATTTAAAAAACAACTCAATACCTATGAACACTTTTGTTAAAACTGATTCATATAGCTCAGCATTGTCAATCGTAGATAACCAAATGGCAATTTCAATAATTGATGACAATACAGCGGAGAAAGCTGATCATAATAAAGTTAAAATCTCAAAGATTTTAGATAAGAATTTTGTTTATAGAATAAGTGCAATAAAAAAAGATATTGTCGGATATGAATGTAATGAATTTTTTAACTATCTTTGTGAAGAAACTCTATAAGAGCATTAATTCTTTTAATTACCTCATCTTTTTCAAAAAGATATAAGGTCATCCCCAGAGATGGTGAATTTGTTGAGCCTGTTAAAGCTATCCTTATAGGCTGATTGACACTTGGAACTGATAGCTCTTTTTTTTCTCTAAATTCTTTAAGTAAATTATCGAGCGATGCTTCATTCCATCCATCTATGTTATTAATTTCATCTCTTAGTTCAATTAATATTTGGTCAGAAGACCCGATAAATTTTTCAACAGCCTTTTGGTTATAGCTATTAATATCTTGAAAATAGCATACAAGGTTTTCAGCAACTCCTTTCAGTGTATTAGCAGAGGATCTCATGGATTCAATTAAAAGCTCTTTTTTGGGATGGGTATTTATTTCAATTTCAAGATTTTTTAAAAAAGGTTGAATACTATTTATGAATGCATCATGTGATAAATTTGCCATATGCTGAGCATTTAGAAAATCTAATTTAGATACATCAAATATTGCTCCGGCTTTTTGAACTTCAGAAATTTCAAACTCTTCTATAAGATCTTCCAGATAGAAAACTTCTTTTTCTCCTTTTGACCAACCCAGTCTTGCAAGAGTATTAAGAATAGCTGAATCAAGATAGCCATCTAGCTTGTATTCTACAAGGCTTGTTGCTGCATGTCTTTTTGAAAGTCTTTTTTTATCTGGTCCTAGAACTAAAGGTAAATGAGCATATTCAAGTTCAGGATATCCTAGTGCATTTTGAATATGTATTTGTCGTGGGGTATTGCTGATATGGTCTTCACCTCTTATAACAGTTGTCACTCCTTGTTCATAATCATCAACAACATTACATAAATGATAGGTTGGACTTCCATCGCTTCTAAGAATAATTAAATCATCTAGTTCTGAGTTGTTAAAAACAATATTTCCACGAACGTGATCTTTAACTACTATTTGTCCTTCTAACGGAGTTTTGAGTCTAAGGACTGTATCATCAGATTTATTTAAATTTAAGTCCCTGCATTTTCCATCGTATTGGGGCTTCAGCCCTTTAGATTGTTGCTCAGCTCTAATTTTATCTAATCTCTCAACAGAGCAATTACAATAGTAGGCTTGACCAGAATCAATTATTTTTTTTGCTGCTGCCTGATAAATTTCACCTCTTTGTGATTGATTGATAGGTTCTTTATCTGGGGATAACCCAATAGAATCTAAGCTTTCTAAAATATTCATCTCAAACTCTTTTGTAGATCTTTCTCTATCAGTATCTTCAATGCGGACTAAAAACTGTCCAGAATGTTTTTTTGCATATACAAAATTGAATAACGCAGTTCTCACTCCACCAATATGCAATGTGCCTGTCGGACTGGGTGCAAATCTAGTAATGACTTTTTTCAATGTATTTTTCTCCAAATTGTTTCAACAGAATTTCTTTCTTCAATATCTGTTAACCTTGATTCATGCTCTTTTAAATCATTTTTATTTGCTGTTATAGAAATTAATTCAATGCCATCTCTTAAGGCATCAGTTGTTTTAGAAGTTAATTCATTATTAACTGAATTATTGGGATTAAACTCAAATTTACTTTGACCGCCTGTCAATGACATATACACATCAGCAAGAATATTAGCATCTAGTAATGCTCCATGAAATGTTCTGTCATAACCAGAAATATCAAATCTATTTGCTAATGCATCTAATGAATTTCTTTGACCAGGAAATTTATCTTTTGCAAGAGCTAAAGAATCTTCAATCTCGCATATATCTTCAAGCATAGGATATTTAGATGAGGCTAATTTAAGTTCATTATTTATAAAGCCCACATCAAAAGCAGCATTATGTATGACTAGGGTTGAGCCATCTATAAATTCTAAAAATTCTTCAGCTACCTCGTCAAAAAAAGGTTTATCTAAAAGGTCTTCGTTCATTATTCCATGAACTTTTGAAGCTTCTTCATCAATCAATCTCGAAGGATTAAGGTATGTATGGAAATGTTCTTCGGATTTTTTTCTGTCATTTAACAAAACGGCGCCAATTTCAATGATTCTATGGCCTTGCTGAACTTCAAGACCTGTAGTTTCGGTATCTAAAATTATAAATTTTTTAGCCATAATTTTATTTAATTTATAGGGTATCAATACCCTTATTTGCAAGCTGATCCGCTATTTCGTTTTGCTTATGACCAGAATGACCTTTGACCCATGACCATTTTACATTATGCATTTCAACATATTTATCTAGCTCAACCCACAAAGCTTTATTCTTGATATCTTTATTTGATGAGCTCTTCCAATTATTTTTTTTCCAATTATCAATCCATGACGTTATGCCCTGCATTACGTATTTCGAGTCTGTCGTTAAATTAACAATGCATGGTTCTTTTAATGCCTTTAAACCCTCAATAGCGGCCGTTAATTCCATTTGATTATTTGTTGTATTAAGCTCACCACCAAAATATTCTTTTTGAGTATCACCATACTCGATAAGCACACCCCAGCCACCAATACCTGGATTACCTTTGCAAGCGCCGTCTGTATAAATATTTACTGTTTTCATTAAATTAACTTAGAATTTGTATATGATTAATATAGAGCCTATTGCGGCATTTAGCGATAATTATATTTGGTTACTATCAACTAATGAAGGGTCAATTGTCATCGATCCAGGTGAAAGTAAGAGTTTATTAAAAATTCTAAAAGAAAATAAGCTAGATTTAAGAGCTATTCTAATTACACATCATCACTTTGATCATACAGGAGGAATAGAAGAAATTCTTTCTGAAATATCTATAGATGTTTATGGCCCTAAAAATAACATTGCATCAATCAATAAAAGACTGGTCGGTGGCTCAAAAATTAATCTGCTAGGTATTGAATTTGAAGTTATAGAAATACCAGGACATACACTTGATCATATTGCTTATTATTCAAAAAATAATGGTCAGCCTATTTTGTTTTGTGGAGATACTTTATTTGCAGGTGGGTGTGGACGCGTGTTTGAGGGTACTTTTGAGCAAATGCATAATTCATTATCAATTTTAAAAAAACTTCCTTCAAATACTAAAATTTATTGTGGTCATGAATATACTGAATCAAACCTAGCATTTGCTAAAAACGTGGAGCCTCTTAATGAAAACATAATTTCGCGATACAATGAAACTTTAAATTTAAGAAAACAAGGAATACCTTCACTCCCATCAACAATAGGGGCAGAACTTCAAACAAACCCATTTTTAAGAGTAGACACAGAAGAAGTTCAAGAAATGATATTAAAAAAATTTAATACGCCTAAAGATGACGAAGAAGTATTCACTGCACTGAGACAATGGAAAGACAATTTTTAATATTATCTTTATTTTTTATAATAGGGCTTTCTGGTTGCCAATCTACTACAACTTTATCAAAAAGTTTTAATACTAAATGCAATTCAGGTAATGATAATTTAAACACAGAATGTATCAAGCAGGCTTCAACTTCTATAGTCGAGCCTTTACCGGTTGCTAAAAATGTATGGGATTACATGATTATTAATAATGATTATGACCACAATATTGATTTTGATGAAAAAACCTTAGGGTATATAAATAATCACCTGAAAGATCTTGATAAGTTTGATGATTTCCTCAATAAATCATACTATTTTATATATTATGTAATTCAGGAACTTGAAGCTGCCGATCTACCTCCTGAACTAGCATTAATTCCATTTATAGAAAGTAATTATGACCCTTTTTCAATATCGCCATCAGGTGCGGTGGGCTTGTGGCAGTTTATGCCAAAAACCGGAAGAATGTTTAATCTTGAAAAGTCATGGTGGAGTGAGGACAGACATGATCCATATAGATCAACTCATGCTGCAGTAGGATACTTTAAATACCTTCTTGAAAGATTCGATAATGACATATATCTTGCATTGGCTGCATATAATGCTGGTCCGACATATTTAGACAGACAAATAAATAAAAATAAAAGAAGAAATTTAGACTATGATTTTTGGTCATTGGATTTAAATAACCAAGTCACTGAATACATTCCAAAATACATTGCTATCAGAGAAATTATTTTTAACGCTGAAAAATATGGTGTCGTTTTGCCTGAGATACCAGTTGAATCTGTTGTAAAGAGGATTGAAATACCAGGACAGGTAGAAATACTAACTTTGAGTGAGTATTTAGAAATACCACCTGAGCTAATATATAAGCTTAATGCTGGATATACAAAATGGGCATCAGAACCAAAAGACAAAAGTGTATTCTATGTCCCAATTGAAAAAACATATCTTTTGGATAGCCCCGACAGCCCGTTTGATAATGTGAATCAAATTAACTGGATTTCTCATGTTGTAGAGTCGGGTGATAGCTTATGGAGGCTTGCAAAAAAATATGACACTGAAGTGAAAATTATAAAAAAAATAAATTATCTTGAGTCTGATTTGTTATCACTCAGAGATACTCTACTAATACCATTAAGTAGTACAAAATCAAATAATTTTATTCCATATGAAATGCATATTGTCTCTGAAGGAGATACTCTCTGGAGTATTTCAGAAAAATATAATATTAATATTCAAGATATAACTAGAATGAATTCTTTAAACCAAAATGGTATTTTAAAATTAGGTCAACAACTTACAATTGGAAATAAAAATATTCATAGAAATATAGAATCAAAAAAAAGGACTATCTTATACTCAGTAAAACAAGGCGATAATTTATATAAAATTTCTGATATTTTTGATGTAAGTGTAGACAGTATTAAACAAATAAATGATTTTGAATCTTCAGATTTAATGCCTGGTCAAATAATAAAAATAGCCATTAGAGCTTTTTAATTATCTGTAGTTTTTGGATCAAGTGCATCTCTGAGCCCGTCGCCAAAAAAATTTAAAGCAAATAAAGTTACAGTAAAAGTAATACCAGGGTATAT
>Ga0255765_1001492_pt1 | contig 28740 bp, 22 predicted proteins | sample 041ome_8_FD_179965 | JGI IMG/M metagenome (GOLD analysis project Ga0255765, IMG submission 179965) | Coastal salt marsh microbial communities from the Groves Creek Marsh, Skidaway Island, Georgia - 041407BS metaG (version 2) | ecosystem: Environmental > Aquatic > Marine > Intertidal zone > Salt...
CGTGCACCCGTATGAGATTAAAGGTGGGGTGGAAGAAGTGCGCATCACGATGATCTTGCGCAGTTTTGATTCGACGGAATTGGACGAATATGCCCAATTACTTCATGCCCTGGCCAAACAAGCTTCCAAAGCGGTGAAGCGCACGAGCTATGAGATTGAAATCAGCGAGCAATACCGCAATATGAAAGAGATCCTCGACCAACATCCGCAAGTGGTGGCCTTGGCAGAAAAAGCCATTGATGCCTGCGGATTGCCCGTACGCAAGGCGAAGATCCGCGGCGGTACAGATGGCTCGAAGCTCAGCTTTATGGGTCTTCCTTGCCCCAACATTTTTGCTGGGGAGCACGCCTTCCACAGTCCTTATGAATTTGTCAGTCTACAGGATATGGAGAGCGCGACCGATGTCATCGTGAAGCTGCTCGAACTTGTGGCCACTGAAGCATAAAAAAAGCCGCCCCGAGGGCGGCTTTTTTTATGGTGCCAAAAATTTTTCTCAGCCTCGTGCGGCATAGGCTTGGTTGAGGGCGTCCGCGAGGCGCACGCCTGCCTGAGCCAATCGCAAGTGCAACAGTTCAGTATTGTCGTACACATAGCGGTAGCCCATTCTTTCTGGATCGCCCATGGTGGAGTAGCACTGCTCGCGCATTTCCACGCTCTCGCGTACCCAATCCTTGGTGGTTGTGCCCTTCCACGATTGAATGTGTTCAGGGGTCACGGTACTCATGATCCAAGTCGAGTATTCGGTGTACGACATTTTCCAGTAATCGATGAGTCCGCTGTCCCAAACGCGGTGCAGGTTGGAGCTCTCCCAGAAGAACTTGACCTTGACTTGGTTTCCGCCCATGTCCGTACCGTTGCCACAGTGTAGCGGCTGGTGCACATCACCAATGAGGTGTGCAAGGGCACGCAAGGCAAAGGCTTCATCTACGCTGTAGTGTTGCGTTTCAATTTCCTTGAGGAATTTATCGATGGCCATCCAAACATCCCCTTTGTCCGGGTGTTCGTGGTGGTCCAAGTGGTCGATAGATTCCACGGTGCAATAGTGCCACGCGTTCAAGCTGTCGTACGACAGTTCTGATTTAATAAAGTCCATCCAGTTCGCGACCATGGCCAAATCCTCCCCATCAAGGGTGTTGATAATGTGCGCTTTAACCTCAGGGTTGAGATGGTCCATCGCGATGTGTCCCACGACGCGGTGGCCGGTAAGTCCCCATGCAAATGCAGCAGTCGAGAGGGTGGCGAAAGTAAGGGAAAGGAGTGTTCTCATCGGTTAACAATTGAGGGTTTAAGGTAGCCAATTATTCTATCGTAGCGCAGTCCCATACTGCGGTTGTACAAAATTAGCGTGTAATCGTTTTTCGTCTGCCAGTGCGTGCCTTCCGTCAACTCGGTGCTGGCGCCGCCTTCTGCATTGGGGTGGGCAAATACGTAGTTGTAGTAGCCTTGTTTCAGTAAGATTTTACCCGAGTAGGCTCCGCGTGCATAGTTGTATTCCAAGCGGAATTCTGGGAGCAGTTGCCAATTGGTCAATTGGCCAAAAACATATACCGGAACTTCGAGCTCGGGGCTTTCAAAGTAGAATTCCACGACGCAGTAATCACCGGCCAAATCTGGATTTCCTACGTCGGCGCGCTGGATTAATCGGCCCCCATTGATGTCCGGTTGAAAGCTGTAGACGGCTATGCTGCGGTTCTTCTTTTCATCCAAAAAGACCTGCCAGCAAGAATCCAGTTGGCTCACTTTTACACCCATGCCCACTTGGTTCAATCGCTTGGTGTCGAAGGTGTGGAATTCCACGCCGCCTTCAAACGATCCTTCGCCCATGAAGTTGTATTCGAGCATGCCGTCATTGATGAAGGTCGGTTTGAGGCCATTGAGGCTGTTGTCCCAGCGGCGGTTTTGAAGAATGCTGAGGTCTAAATCGTTGAAGTAGTCCTGGATGGGATAGCCGGCCAGGGCCACGCGGGCATTGACTTGTTGCTCCGTACTAAAATTGGTCATGTCGATGGCACGAATGACCTCGACGGCGGGAATGGCCAAGGATTCGTATACGATGAAGCGACGGCGAATGATAATGTCCTCGGGATCGTCGTTTTGAAAGATTTCCAACACATAGTTACCGCTGATCTTTGGACGGATGTACTCGTTGGGGATTGTAGTCTTGTAATGCGTGTACGGAACAAAGGTGCCGACGCTGATGGCGAAATTGGTCAAATAATTCCCATCAAATCCATCGAGGTATTGGTTGATCAAAAGATCTGAGGGGTGCCAATTCTTATCACAATGTTGAATGCGATATCCGTAGTTGTTCCACTCATAGGCCATGTCGTCAAAACTGAATTCTAGCCCTTGTTTCTTTCCCAATTCATACGCTGGGAAGTCCATCGGCGCACCTATGGGGGCCAATTGCACAGTTTTCAAGTAATCAAAAGCCACCGTATCGGTGAGGATTTGGGCCGTCAAAACCTTGCAAAACAGGGCTATGACTAATATCACGGACTTATGAACAGACATTTTTATAAAATATTGGTGTCTAAGGTACAATTAGTACCGATTTCTTGTGGCTAAAAGTTGTCTGTGTTCTAATTTTGCCCACCAAAATCATACTTAAAGTACGATGTCTCAAACCTTCAAGATTCGTAAGGGTTACGATATTAAGTTGGTCGGCGAAGCTTCTTCGAACGATCTCGGGCAACACAGCGCCTCAACTTATGCCGTAAGTCCTTTAGATTTTCCAGGAATCACGCCAAAATTGGCAGTGAAAGCTGGAACAAAAGTATCGGCGGGTGATACTTTGTTTTTCGACAAAGACCGCCCAGAAGTAAAAATTTGTGCCCCTGTATCAGGAGAAGTAGCCGAGATCAAACGCGGAGCAAAGCGTAAAATCTTGGCTGTTTTGTTGTTGGCGGATAGCGAAATCAGCTATGCCAAGCACGGTGCGTTCGACCTCAAAAAAGGCGATCGCGAGGCTGCAGCAGCTCACTTCTCTAACACTGGTGTTGGCGCCTTCATCACCACTCGCCCCTACGGCGTAGCGGCAAGCATGAACGAGCAGCCTCGCGACATCTTCGTAAACGGCATTCAGAGCGGACCGTTGAACGGAGATCTAGCAACACAGTTGGCCGGCAAAGGTGAAGCAGTACAAGCTGCCATCAGCGCTTTGGCTTTGATGACCACAGGTAAAGTATATGTGAGCCACGATGCCGATGCACCAGCAGTTGCTGAGCTACAGGTAGAAGGTGCTACTCACATTTCATTCTCTGGAAAGCATCCAAAGGGGTTAGTCGGTACGCAGATTGCTAAGGCAGCACCTATTAATAAGGGTGAGGTTGTTTGGACGGTGAATGCCGTAGACCTTCCCATTATTGGCCGTGCCTTCCTATCAGGAGAATACGCCCCTGAATACAAAGTAGCAGTTACAGGTTCGAAAGCCATGAACACTGGCTACGCTACCATGTTACAAGGAGTAAGCCTAAATGGATTTATCAGTGCGAACATCAATGCAGAAAATACTCGAATTATCGCAGGTGATGTATTGACAGGGACTCAACTGGCCGCAGATGGCTTCTTGAGCTTTGGCAAAGCACAACTCACTGCCATTCCTGAAGGAAATCAAACTGAATTCTTTGGTTGGGTACTTCCAGGTTTTGGTAAGTTTTCTACCAACCGTGCCTTTTGGGGATGGTTGTTCCCGAACCGCAAATACGATTTGGACACCAACATGCACGGTGAAGAGCGCGCGTTTGTAGTGAGCGGGGAGTACGAGAAGTTCATGCCTATGGATATCTTCCCACAACAATTGCTTCGCAGCATCTTGATCAGAGACATCGAAAAGATGGAGCAGTTGGGTATTTACGAAGTAGTGCCAGAAGATTTCGCTATTGCGGAAGTTGCCTGTACCTCAAAGTTGCCGTTGCAGCAGATTGTACGCGACGGTTTGAATGACTTAAGAAAAGAAATGATCTAATAGCCATATTATGAAGTTTGTACAAAACATATTCGACAAGACTAGACCGCTGGTTGAAAAAGATGGCAAAAGAAACATCCTCTACCCATTGCACAACGCATTGGAGACGATGGCTTTCGTTCCTGATCACACGACGCACTCAGGTGCACACGTTCGTGATGCAATCGATTTGAAACGCACGATGGTGACTGTAATCTTCGCCATGGTTCCAGCCCTACTCTTTGGGATGTGGAACATCGGTAGATTGCACTTCGCTGCCATCGGTGAAGAAGCTGCATTGTTAGACAGCTTCCTCTTTGGTGCCTTGAAGATGCTACCGTTGATCACCGTAACCTATGCCGCTGGGTTGGGTGTGGAGATCTTTTTCTCATGGAAACGCAACCACCCGGTGAACGAAGGTTTCTTGGTTTCAGGGTTGTTGATTCCTATGATTATGCCGGTAGATATCCCATTGTGGATGGTGGCCGTAAGTACCATCTTCGCCGTATTGATCGGTAAAGAGGTATTTGGTGGAACAGGGATGAACCTGTTGAACCCAGCGCTTACGGCTCGTGCCTTTGCGTTCTTTGCCTACCCAACATGGATGTCAGGTGACAAAGTATGGATCAACACCAAGGGCGGCGAAGTAGTAGATGGTTATTCAGGTGCTACGGCACTAGGTGATCTTGCAACTACTGTAGGTCAAGGCCTAGGCAATCCTTCTACGGATGCAGTGATGGCTCAGTTCGGTGCCGGTGGTCACTACTCTTTCATGAACGCATTCCTAGGATTGATCCCAGGATCTATCGGAGAGACCTCAGCATTGCTTATTCTTCTTGGCGGATTGTTCCTTGTATTTAAAGGAGTAGGTTCTTGGAAAATCATGTTGAGCTTCTTTGTAGGTGGATTCGTGATGGCCGGAATCTTCAACCTGTTTGCAGTGAACGAATTCATGGGATTGAATCCATTGCACCAATTGATGTTGGGTGGTTTCATGTTCGGTATGGTCTTTATGGCTACTGACCCTGTAAGTGCTGCTCAAACAGAAACCGGAAAATACATCTACGGATTCTTGGCCGGGTTCTTCGGAATCATGATTCGCGTATTCAACCCAGCATACCCAGAAGGTATTATGTTGGCCATCCTATTTATGAATGTTATGGCACCGCTTATTGACTACTACGTGGTAGAAGCCAATATCAAGCGTCGTGCAAAACGCGTTGCTCACGCCTAAACCTCTAGAACTATGAATGTAAACAGCAACGGATATACGTACACATTTGCTACCGTGATGGTAGTGTTGGTGGCGGTATTGCTCTCGGGTGCTTCCCTCGGTTTGAAATCGAAGCAGGAAAGCAACGTGAAGCAGGAAAAAATGCAAAGCATCTTGGCTTCGGTAGGAGTTGAGGTAGATCGCAGCGAAGCTCAAGCGGCTTACGACGAGGTCATCACTCAAGTCTTGACCATCAAGGGTGGGGCAGTAGTGAGTGAAGACCGCGCGACTGGATTTGACGTAGATATGGCTACGGCCATCAAATCGTCAAACATGGACCGTGAGGTGCCGTTGTACGTGGCGAACAAAGATGGCGAGACGTTCTACATTGTGCCAATGCGTGGTAAAGGTCTTTGGGGTCCGGTTTGGGGCTTCGTAAGCTTGGAAGCAGATGGAAACACAGTCGTTGGCGCAAACTTTGGCCACAAGAGTGAAACCCCAGGTTTGGGTGCAGAAATCACTACGCCAATGTTCACGGACCAATTCCCAGGAAAGAAAATCTCTGAAGCGGGCATGTTCCAATCTATCTCAGTGGTGAAAAAGGGAACCTCTAGCGGCGATTACGCAGTAGACGGCATCTCTGGTGGTACCATTACTTCAAACGGAGTGAATGATATGTTGGCCGACTGTTTGGCGCCGTACGCGGAATACTTCAAAAACATCTAATCCCCATGAGTACAGAAGTAAAACAAAAAGAGTCGTTGTTCTCAAAGAAGAATAGAAAGCTCATTTCTGATCCTTTCAACGACAACAACCCTATTACTGTGCAGGTATTGGGTATCTGTTCAGCACTTGCGATCACGGTTAAATTAGAACCGGCCATCGTTATGTCTCTATCGGTAATGTTCGTTTTGGCAGCGGGTAACGTGATCATCTCTTTGATCCGTAACCTCATCCCTAACCGTATACGTATCATCGTTCAGTTAGTGGTCGTTGCCTCCTTGGTAATCTTGGTGGACCAATTCCTCAAGGCCTACGCCTACGACGTGAGCAAGCAGCTTTCGGTCTTCGTAGGTTTGATCATTACGAACTGTATCATCATGGGTCGTTTCGAAGCATTCGCCTTGGGCAATGGCCCTTGGAAAGCCTTCATGGACGGTATCGGTAACTCTATCGGTTATGGGGTGATCTTGATCGCCGTGGCCTTCATCCGTGAATTGCTAGGCTCTGGTACTTTGCTAGGGTTCTCAGTAATCCCACAGAGCTGGTACATCAATGCGGAGACTGGTACAGGATTCTACGCCAACAACGGGTTTTTCTTGTTCCCTCCAATGGCCTTGATCGTTGTCGGTCTGATCATTTGGGCGCAACGTGCGAAAAACACTAAACTCATTGAAGAAAACTAAGCTGCCATGTTTCAAGAATTAATCAATCTATTCGTTCGCTCGATCTTTATCGAGAACATGATCTTCGCATACTTCTTGGGTATGTGTTCGTACTTGGCGGTTTCTAAAACCGTAAAAACAGCAGTAGGTCTAGGTATTGCCGTAACCTTTGTATTGGTGATCACCTTGCCGGTAAACTGGTTGTTGGAAAACTACGTACTGCAGCCTGGCGCTTTAGGCAAATGGCTCGGTGCTGGTTTTGAAGATGTCGACTTGAGTTTCTTGTCGTTCATCATGTTCATTGCAGTTATTGCTTCTATGGTCCAATTGATCGAAATGATCGTAGAGAAGTTTGCCCCTGCACTCTACAGTGCCTTGGGTATCTTCTTACCATTGATCGCGGTAAACTGTTCTATCCTAGGTGGCTCACTCTTCATGCAAGAGCGTGCGTTCGGAACCATCGCTGAAGCAGCCGTATACGGTTTGGGTTCAGGGATCGGTTGGTTCCTTGCTATCGTTGCCATTGCTGCCATCCGTGAAAAGATTCGTTATTCAAATGTTCCTGCTCCTTTGCGCGGTCTCGGGATTACCTTCATCATTACTGGTTTGATGGGTATCGCGTTCATGAGCTTTATGGGTATTAAATTATAATTCGGTTCGCATCATGTTTTTAGCAACAAGCACAGTCATTTCAGCAGTAGCGGTTTTCGTAGTGGTCATCTTGGCCCTCGTGACCATACTCTTACAAGCAAAAGCGCGCCTCTCCCCAAGTGGTCCAGTTAAACTGAACATCAACGGTGATGAGGTAGAGGTAGAAAGCGGTACTACACTGCTCTCTACATTGAGCAACCAAAAAATCTTCTTGCCCTCTGCCTGTGGTGGTGGTGGTACCTGTGGGATGTGTAAGTGTCAAGTGACCGAAGGTGGTGGCGAGATTCTTCCAACGGAGACCGGGTTCTTCAACCGCAAGGAAATTGCAGATAACTGGCGTCTTGGATGTCAGGTGAAGGTGAAGAACGACATGAACGTGAAAGTACCAGAGGAGATCTTTGGTATTAAGAAGTGGGAATGTGAGGTAGTAAGTAACTACAACGTTGCCTCTTTCATCAAAGAGTTCGTGGTTAAGCTTCCAGAAGGCGAGACATTAGATTTCGAAGCAGGTGGTTATATCCAGGTGGATGTTCCTGCGACGACGGTAGATTTCAAAAACATTGATATTACTTCTCACCCGAAATTGGGCAAAGCTCCTGATGAGTTCCAAGCAGAGTGGGATAAGTTCAAACTGTGGGATCTTAAAATGGTGAACCCAGAGCCACTATTCCGTGCGTACTCTATGGCCAACCACCCAGCAGAAGGTAATATCGTTATGTTGAATATCCGTATTGCAACGCCACCGTTCGACCGCAAAAAAGGTGGATGGATGGATGTAAACCCAGGGGTTTGTTCATCATTCGTATTTGACCAAAAGCCAGGCGATAAAGTAACCATCTCAGGTCCTTACGGTGAATTCTTCATCAAAGAGACAGAAGCAGAAATGGTATACATCGGTGGTGGTGCTGGTATGGCGCCAATGCGTTCACACCTCTTCCACTTGTTCCACACGTTGAAGACTGGCCGTAAGGTGAGCTACTGGTACGGTGGCCGTTCTAAGCGCGAGTTGTTCTATCTAGACGATTTCCGTCAGATTGAACAGCAGTTCCCTAACTTCAAGTTCCACCTAGTACTTTCAGAGCCTTTACCGGAGGACAACTGGAACGCAAAGGAAAACATGGAAGATGAAGGTGATGGTTTCGTAGGTTTCGTTCACCAAGCGTTGATCGATAACTACTTGAACCACCACGATGCTCCTGAAGATATCGAGTACTACTTCTGTGGTCCTCCACTAATGAACGCAGCGGTTCTTAAAATGGTCGACGACTTCGGCGTACCTCCAGAGAACGTGAGCTTCGATGATTTCGGTGGATAATCGAAAAAAATGATAACCTAAGCCGCTCCGCATGGAGCGGCTTTTTATTTTCATCCCATGAAATTACTACGCGCCTTTTTCTTCATTCCGCTGCTTTGGTCCTGTCAAAGCACACCGGAATTGGTCCAAATGACTAATCAAGGTCCCGCACAGGGCTCCACATTTAGCATCAGCTACCTCGTGCCGGAAGGCGTAGATTACCGCAAGGACATCGATTCCATCCTAAAATCCATGGACCAGCAAATGAGCCTATGGGTGGAGAACAGCGAGATCTCTAGATTGAATCGCGGAGATTCTGTGTATTTGAGCAACGATTTCCAAGAGGTGATTCTCAAATCCATCTACATCAGTGAATTGACTAATGGTGATTTCGACATCACCATCGCGCCGCTGATCAAAGCATGGGGTTTTTCTGGAGGCACGCGCAAGGACAGCATCAATGTGGATAGCCTCATGAACTACGTGGGCTATAAAGGCCTTGTGGCAAGTCGCCGGGGGCCTATGTTGGATAAATTCGCACTCCCCAAGGGGTATCAAATAGATGTCAACGCCATTGCACAGGGTTATACCGTAGATATCGTGTCCAATTTCTTCCACAATGCAAACGTCCATAACTACATGATAGAAATAGGCGGGGAGGTACGATGCAAGGGAACCAATATCGATGGACGCAAATGGCGCATAGGTATCGAGCAGCCGCAAGAAGAACGCGCCGCTGGACAATACCAAACCATCGTAGTCTTGGATACCATGGCCCTAGCCACCAGTGGCAATTACCGTAAATTCTGGGTGGACGAGCGCGGACAGCGTGTTGTGCATACCATTGACCCGGAAACAGGTCAGCCGGTGATCAGCAATCTCTTGAGCGTAAGTATCATCGCCAACAATGCCACCTTTGCCGATGCCCTAGCGACTGCTTGCATGGTTTCAGGTCTAGCCAGAGCGAAAGCCATGGTGGAGCGCTTCCCGAATACGGAAGGTTATTTCATCGTGGGAAATAAATATGGAGAGTTCGAAGTTCAAACCACTTCAAACTGGTCCCAGTACGAGCTGAATTAAGCTTGTTCTAGGTTATTGTCGCATTGGTTCGGGTTCTTCCCGCAGTACGAACAAGTCTCGCCATCCTGATTCAAGAATGGGCTTTGTGAAGCACAGGTGCCGGCAAATTCGCCGTCTTTCTTTGCCCAAATTTTAATCGCGATCCCGGCGAAGCCAAGTCCAACCAATACGATAGTGATGCCGATGAGTTTTAGGAGTGCCATTGCGTCAATCTTTTGAAGCCACAAAGTTAAGGAAGAACCACGAATAAATCAGGGGATAGCAAATGACCGGATTTATTTAAAATTCGATGAAAATCGGTTGTACGTGATGTACCTTTGTGGGAGTCAAACAAACTAAAAATCACATACATATGAAGATCACCGTAGTAGGTGCCGGTAACGTAGGTGCCACGGTTGCAGAGAACATGGTTCGTCGCGAGCTCGCAGAGGAAATTGTATTGCTCGACATCAAAGAAGGTTTTGCGGAAGGCAAGGCGATGGACATGAACCAATGTGCTACTTTGAACGGCTATGATTCAAAGGTAGTTGGCTCGACCAACGACTATTCAAAGACTGCCGGTTCTAAGGTGGCTGTCATCACTTCTGGTATTCCTCGTAAGCCAGGAATGACACGCGAAGAATTGATCGGCACGAATGCTAAGATCGTTCAAACGGTTACAGAGAACTTGATCAAGCACAGCCCGGACATCATCATTGTTGTGATTTCTAACCCAATGGATACCATGACTTACTTGACGTCTAAGACTTCAGGTCTGCCTAAAAACCGCATCATCGGTATGGGCGGTATCTTGGATTCAGCTCGTTTCAAGTACCGTTTGGCAGAGCAACTAGGTTGTTCTCCTAACGACCTTCAGGGTCAGGTGATCGGTGGTCATGGGGATACGACAATGATTCCATTGATCAAGCACGCGACCTACAACAGCATGCCAGTGACTCAGTTCCTAACGGATGAGCAGCAAGAATATGTTGTGAAAGAGACAATGGTCGGTGGTGCAACATTGACAGGATTGATCGGTACTTCTGCTTGGTATGCTCCAGGTGCTGCAGGTGCTGAGCTTGTTGAGTCAATCGTACGCAACCAAAAGAAAATGTTCCCATGTTCAGTATTGCTTAACGGCGAATATGGTCAAGACGATATCTGTATCGGTGTACCTGTGATCGTTGGTGAGAACGGTTGGGAAAATGTTGTTGAGTTCAATTTGAGCGACGACGAAAAAGCAAAATTCGAAGCTTCTGCTGAAGCTGTTCGCAAGATGAACAGCGCACTAGATGCGAACCTATAAGCGCGAAAAACTTGCGTGATTTGATACGAGCCGCCCGCAGGGCGGCTCGTATTTTTTTGCCCCTGTGCGAGCGCACCGCGCTCGTCCCTATTGCCGGTGAGGCAGATGAAGGAGCATGCGCTTCTCAAACCGACGAACTGGAGACATGTGTGCCTGCCGCAGGTATCGTGAAGCAGAGAAAAGGAAGTTTCCCAGCTTAGACTAATACTCGCTCCTTGGGCAAGAGGGCGCAATGTCCGGTGCCGAAGAGTCGATAACGAAATTTGGCCAAAAGATCATACCCCACATTTCTCAGCGCTCTGGGGATGATTCGCAGTTCAAAGAAGGAGCGCCAGGGTCTTGGGAGTTCCCGCAGCAAGTGCAACACAGCATCGCTTTTCGCATGCCACTGTGTGCCGTCGAAGAAGAGCGCAGAATCAATGGTCCGCAAGGAAGGAGGGACGTTTGCTTGTGCCCAATTACTTTGTAATGAGGTAAACAAAATTCGTTCGCTGGCATCCTTATCAAATACCCATTGTACCGTTCGGTTGCATAAGGTGCAGGGTCCGTCGTATACTAGGATGGGCGTACCGGGCATCATTGCACAATCAATCGATGGGTTTCGCGCTGTCCATCCTCACGGTACAGCACTACGATGTAGATCCCTGCGGGTAGATCCAGCATGTTTTCTTCGGTCGTGCTCAAGGTGCCGATGTGTTCGCCTTGAAGGCTTAGTAGGTGGGCTTGCTCGAGATACGAGGATGCACATTGGAACAAAATCCTGTTCGAGGTGGGGTTGGGGAAAATAATACAGCTTGGCGCTAGGGCCGGAGTTTCTTCCACGCTGATATTATTGAATGCCTTGCCTTCGAAATAATGCAGGCCACCGCTCATGTTACCCAAGATCACATCTGGATAGCCATCTGCGTTAAGGTCGGCCACGGCAGGGTGCAGGCGCTTGCCGGCAGCGGTGAAATGAGCATCCATATCTCTTAAGGTAGGGACCAAGTTGAATCTCATGTTCGGGCGCAACTTGAGTTTCCCGCCGTAAGGCATACCACATCCATTGTTCGTGATGCCATTCCAGCTGCTCACATCGCCATAAAGGGTGGCGCGGAAGGGAGTGCTTTGTAAAATGACGGGAATATCACCGGTCTGTGCGTGTTTGGAAAAGCAAACCTCAACCAGGAGGTGGTCAACGCCGTTCCAAGTAAAGGGTGCGTCGAGTGGGATGTCGTTCCACCCGGTGGTCATCACGCGAATGCCGCTGTAGACTTCGGTGAGGTCTTGGCTATGGAAATTGGTCTGGGCGGTATCTGAAATGTGTTTGAACCTGATGTTGAATCCTTGCGTGAGGTAGAGGCTGTTGTTGGTGCCCACCTCAAATCCTATGGTTTCGATTTGCCCGAAGCGTCCGCCCGCATTGATCAGCTCGTCCTTAGTGAAAATGATTTGAGTGCGTCCATTGCGCTTGGATCCGCCAAAGGGGGTTTCGATGCGGCTGCTTGAGGTTTGTGTGCCGCCGCCAAGGTTGAGGTCTACGGATGCAGTGGCACCGCTGGTGATGATTTTCAAGGAATCCTTTTGCACCACGCCCAAATCTTCGGAGCCAATGAATAGAGTGGTGTCCGTCCCGTAGATGAGTGCGGGAGCACTGTGGCCACTCGGTGCGGTCATTGAGCCCATGTCGATGCCGGCCCACTGACTGGCGTTGAGTGTGAAGAGGTTGGGCCAAGTACCTGTTTTCTCATAATAGGCTACCGTACCGGCTTCGTTGCCGATAAGTAAATCGGCCACACCATCGCCATTCACATCACCCAAATACGGCGTGGCATGATTGCCCACATCAATGCTTTGAATGGCACCGCGGTAGGTAAAACTGTGGCTCAAAAAGCTTCCAGTGTTCTCGTAATAGTAGATCAAGCCGTTTTTCGCTCCTACTATCATATCTGGATCGAGGTCAGCGTCGAGGTCGGCGAAGGTGGGGCAGAGCTCTTCGCCTAGGTTGTTATATCCGGCATTGGCAAAATCCGAATCCGCGAGTGTGAAGGCTGGGTTCGTGTTGGTGCCGGTGTTCTTGTAGTATACCAACTTGCTTTTGTAGGTACTTGGGCCTTGGTATTTTCCCATGGAGCCTACGACTAAATCGAAATCTCCGTCAAAGTCTAAATCCACCAAGGCAGGCTTCGTTGCCGAACCGAGGTCGAGCATATCGCGCACTAAGAAGGAAGAATCTGGGGCGCTCCAGCTCGGGTTGTTTGCAACGCCTGTATTGGCGTAGAGCCACGCGTTGCGCGTGTTGATGGAGCCGTTCAGATTTGGGCTGACCATCAGGTCCGGCGTGCCGTCAAAGTTCAGGTCTTCATAAAACGGTGCTGGGAAGTACCTGATGTTGGTAGGATTGGCCGTGGGGTAAAGGGTGTCCTTGCTAGTCATAAAGGCGCTGTCCATGTGCCCGCCGTTGTAGGCCGCGACGAGGTTGGTAAAGCTTACATCGCCAATGAGTACGTCTTTCAACGTATCTCCGTCGAGGTTGAGTACCAGAAGCGTGGAGCCCGCATGCATGCCTGCCGAGGTTTTTCCTACGATTTCCATTTTCTGTACGCCCGCACAGCCGTTTAAGGTGAGGTTGTTGGTGGCGAGGTTTTCTTCGAATCGGCCCCAGCAAGTAGTGTTCATGGAGAAATCTAATCCACAGGAGGTTTGGCCTTCGTGCCATTCTATGGTGGAGCGCTGCCCAAAGGTGAGTACGTCCAAATCCCCATCGTCGTCAATATCAACGATCGCCGGAATGTCGCTGCTGAAATTGTAGAGGTTGGTGGTGGTGCCGCCGGCGTCGGTGGTAAGGTAGTTGCCGCTCAGGGCCCAAGTAAAACTCAAGGAATCTGTCGTGCTGGTGTTCTCCCATACGCCCATGCCCCCTAAGACGAAGGCGAACAGGTCCTTTTTTCCGTCGCAATTATAATCTCTAAACAAGCCCCAATATTCCACGGCAGGGAGTTCTTCCGCGTATTGTGGTGCAGGAATCCATTGGTTGTTTTCCGCCAAGAAGGTGATCCATCGATTGCCTTGGCGGTCGAAAATGGCCAAATCTTCGGTGCCGTCTAGGTTGAGGTCGATGCGCGACCACTGGGGCAAATCGGCTCCGCCCATAAAAGCGTAATCCACCGTATCACTGCCGCTCATCACCGTGGGGCCCACGGTCCAATCAAAGCTCAAGCGATTTGTGTAGGACTGGGCAGAGGTGTCTGTTCCGGCGAGGAGTAGGGCGCCTACAAGGGCGATTTTGGTCATGAGGTTGTACATATGGCTAAGATAGTGAGGTCTTCCGAGAAAAACTGTTAGGTTAGGCACGGTGACTTGCCTATATTTGCGCGTTATTGAAAAATAGAAATAATCCAACGAAGGATGCAGAACAAAGGATTAATTACCGCTTTCGCGATCGCTCTAGGGCTGGCTTCACTCTACCAGCTTTCTTTTTCATGGGTTGCGAACGGCGTGGAAAGTGATGCGGAGGCTTTTTCCGCTGGGGATGCTAAGGTTAAATCAGCCTATTTAGATAGCATGATGTCGCAGGAGGTATACCCACTATTGGGATACACCTACGCTGAAGTCAAGAAGAACGAAATGAACCTAGGTCTCGACCTTAAAGGTGGTATGAACGTAATCTTGGAGGTAAGCGTAAAAGACGTGCTTAAAGGTCAAGTGGCAAATGCCCAAGACCCGCTATTCCAACAGACACTTGCCAATACTGACGCCGCGCAGAGTGAAGGACAGAACAACTATTTGAACACATTCTTTGCAGAATTTGATGCATTGGTGGCAGAAACAGGTGGCGGTCGCATGTTGAGCGACGCGAGCTTGTTCGGTACCCCAGAAATGACAGAGAAAGTTGGATTTAACGCTTCAAACGAAGCTATTCAAGCTGAGATTCGTCGTGATGTTGAAGCTGCCATTGCCAACGTATTTACGGTACTTCGTGCACGTATTGACCAGTTCGGAACGACTCAGCCAAACATTCAGCGTTTGGAAGGAACGGGCCGCATCTTGGTAGAATTGCCAGGGGTTAAGGATCCTGCTCGTGTGAAGAAACTATTGCAGAGCACTGCGGAGTTGCAGTTCTGGAACATGTACGAGGGTAGCGAGGTATTGCCATTCTTGGTGGCTGCAAACGAGAAGTTGCGCGACATCGTAGAGGCAGAAAAGCCAGCTACTGAAGAAGCACCGGCACTTGATCTAAGTGATTTGAACATCGAAGGCGATGCCGATAGCACAGTAGCCGAAGAAGAGGTTGCAGATTCAACAGATGTGATGAACACCAACAACCCACTGTTCGAAGTATTCCGTCCATGGGTTAGTGAGACAGGTATGGCGCTTGAAGGTCCACGTGTAGGTTATGCGTTGATCCGCGATACAGCCAAAGTGAACGCTTTGTTGGCTCGTCCAGAGATTGCTCAGTTGATGAACACAGAATTACGCGGTGCGAAATTCTTGTGGAACAACAAGCCAGAGCCAGAATCAGATATCATCATGTTGTTGGCCATCAAAGGCAACCGTGATAATGCGCCAGAATTAGACGGTGGTGTCATCGTAGATGCTCGCCCAGATTTGGACGAATACAACCGCAACATCGTGACCATGGCCATGAACGGCTCTGGTGCTCAGAAGTGGCAACGTCTTACCGCCGAAGCAGCGGCTCAAACGCCAAAGCGTTCAGTAGCGGTAGTATTGGATAACTACGTATACTCTTACCCGCAGGTTCAAAATGAAATCGCGGGCGGTCGTACGCAGATCACTGGTAACTTCTCTCAAGAAGAAGCTTCGGATTTGGCAAACATTCTACGTGCAGGTAAGCTAGATGCTCCAGCGCGTATTATTCAGGCTGATGTAGTAGGTCCTTCTTTGGGTAAGGAAGCTATTTCAGATTCGATCAACTCATTCGCCATCGCCCTATTGTTGGTGTTGGTCTACATGTACTTCTACTACAGCGGTGCAGGTTTGGTGGCTAACTTGGCCTTGTTCGTAAACATGTTCTTCATCTTCGGATTGTTGGCAAGTTTCCGTGCAGTATTGACCCTACCTGGTATGGCCGGTATCGTATTGACCATCGGTATGGCGGTGGATGCAAACGTGATCATCTTCGAGCGTATCCGTGAGGAATTGCGCTTGGGTAAAGGGTTGCGTGCTGCCATTGTAGATGGATATAAGAATTCAAACAGCGCCATCATTGATGCGAACGTAACTACCTTGATCGTAGGGATTATCCTGTTTGCTTTTGGTACGGGTCCAATTCGTGGATTCGCCACTACCTTGATCATTGGTATTTTGACTTCATTGTTCTCTGCCTTATTCATCTCACGTTTGGTATTCGAGCGTCGTTTGGACAAGAAGAAAGAGGTTGCCTTCTCTACGAAGACCACAGCGAATTGGTACACCAACATCAACTTTGACTTCTTGCGCAAGCGTAAAGTCGCCTATGGTGTGAGTGCCGTTGTGATCGCTATTGGATTGTTCTCACTCTTCACCAAAGGATTGAACCTCGGTGTTGATTTCGAAGGTGGACGTTCATTCCAGGTGCGTTTCGACCAGCCAGTAGAAGTAAGTGATGTTGCTGCTTCATTGAGCGAGCAATTCGTAGATGCTGATGGCAATAGCTTTACTCCAGTAGTGAAAACTCTCGGTGATGCAAACCAAGTAATCATTACGACCAACTACCGTATCGGTGAAACCGGAACAGCAGTGGATGAGGATATCGAAAGCAAATTATACGCTGGTGTGAATGGCTACTTCGTAGAGGGTATTGCTCGTGAGGACTTCTTCACTGACGATACAGAAGAAGCTATCGGTTTGGTTGGATCTCGTGTGGTAGGACCTACCATTGCAGATGATATTAAGACTGGTGCGGTATATAGCATTATCTTCTCATTGATTGTAGTATTCCTTTACATCTTGGGTCGTTTCCGCAAGTGGCAGTTCTCTTTGGGTGCTGTAGTTGCCTTGGTACACGATGTATTGTTCGTGATGGGTATCTTCTCTTTGTTGGACGGTGTATTGCCTTTCCAACTAGAAGTAGATCAAGCATTCATCGCAGCGATCTTGACGGTAATTGGGTACTCGTTGAACGATACAGTGGTTGTATTTGACCGTATTCGTGAAAACATGGGATCTCGTAAGGCTAACTTCCTTGATGGAGTAAATAAATCTCTCAATCAGACGTTGAGCCGTACGTTCAACACCTCGTTGACGACCTTCTTCGTTCTTCTTGTGATCTTCCTCTTCGGTGGTGAGGTCATCCGCGGATTTATGTTTGCACTATTGTTGGGTGTCCTAGTGGGTACCTACAGCTCGCTCTTCATCGCTACACCGGTGATGTTCGACTCAATGAAGAAGGACAAGGAGTAGGTTCGATTTTTTTTGAAATACCAAAGCCCCGCTACGTGAGTAGCGGGGCTTTTTTTGATGTATTTTCGTGCTATGATTCAAACTTTCCTCTTGTTCAATATAAGTGGCGGCGAATTCATCATTATCGCCTTCATCTTCTTGCTGCTCTTTGGTCCGAATCAGATTCCGACCATGGCACGCTCTGCCGCGAAGATCATCAAGCAAGTGCGCAATGCCACGAATGATATCAAACGCGAGATTTTGGACAGCTCTGAGGACCATGGTCTAACCGAAGTCAAGAAAACAGTGCAGGAGGGAAGGGATGCCTTCAAGGAGGTTACCGATACCATTAAAAGAGGAACCAAGCTTTGATTATTGTTCAGTTGCTTTTAGGTTTCGGACTGTTGCTCGCCGGTGGTGAACTCTTAGTTCGTGGTAGCGTTGGCCTTGCCCTAAAGCTCCAGGTGTCCCGAGTAGTCATCGGTCTCACTCTCGTCGCTTTTGCCACCAGCGCCCCTGAACTTCTGGTGAGCGTCGTGGCTGCTATGGACGGGCGTAGTGATATTGCCCTCGGCAATGTTATCGGATCTAACATCGCCAATATTGGTCTTATTCTTGGACTCACTGCCATTGTGTTTAAAATGGAAGCCGTGCAGCTTACCTATAGAAAGGATTGGATTTTCCTTCTTTTGGCCAACCTGCTCCTTGGGCTCTTTCTTTGGTTAGGTGGACTCGAGTTTTGGCAGGGCCTCATTTTTGTGCTGCTTTTGGTCGGATATAATGTGGTAAAAATTCGAGGCGCACGCAAAAATCGCGAGCTTCACATCGGGGATGATCTCGAGGTCGAGGCCATGCCCATTGTAAAAGGTCTTCTTTTCCTATTGGCGGGTGCCGCGGCTCTTCGCTTCGGCGCACTCTACTTCGTCGAGGGCATCGCCAGTGCCGCAGCAGTCCTTGGGATGAGCGAGCGGTTCATCTCTGTCACACTTGTAGCTTTTGGCACGAGCGTACCGGAATTAGCAGCCAGTATGATGGCTGCACGTAAAGGAGAATCAGATATCGCTATTGGGAATATCATCGGCTCAAACATATTTAATATCCTCAGCGTCTTAGGTTTCACTGCGCTCATACAGCCCATCACAACCTACGACCCAGCGCTCTTCACCTCCGACTTTTGGGTGAGTGTGGGCCTCTCATTGTTAATAATTCCACTTATGGGCTGGTTCACCAAGGATAGGTTGGACCGTCTAGAAGGGGCATTGTTGCTAGGGGTATATCTATTCTTCGTTGCCAACCTGTTGCTTTAGGGGGTTGTTTTGGTAAATAGTTAATAATTTTTGGTTGCACCCCTCCTTTTTAGGGGGTATCTTTGTCTCAATTAAAACATTAACCACATGCCAACGGTAAGATTTCTAGCATTAGAAGAAACAATGGGGCGCAAGCCTAAGAACTTCGAAGCACCTGGAACGAGAGTTTCAGATTACTTCGGCTCACGCGTTTTCAATAGAAAAGCGATGCGTGAATACATGACCTCTGAAGCCTACAAGGCGGTAATCGACGCAATGGATAACGGAACGAAGATCAATCGTTCTATCGCAGATCAGGTTGCTTCAGGAATGAAGGCTTGGGCATTGAACTTGGGTGCTACACACTACACGCACTGGTTTCAACCATTGACCGGAACCACTGCAGAAAAGCACGATTCATTCTTCGAGCCAACGGGTAATGGTGAGGCCATTGAGAAGTTCTCAGGTGGTATGTTGGTACAACAAGAACCGGATGCATCTTCATTTCCGAACGGTGGTATTCGCAACACTTTTGAAGCTCGTGGATATACCGCTTGGGATCCAACATCACCTGCATTCATCTTCGGTACGACACTTTGTATTCCAACAGTATTCGTGTCATACACTGGTGAAGCATTGGATTACAAAGCACCACTACTTCGCGCATTGCAATCTGTAGATGCTGCAGCAACAGCAGTATGTAAATACTTCGATAAAAACGTCACTAAAGTAAATGCAACCCTAGGATGGGAGCAGGAGTACTTCTTGGTTGATGAAGCCTACTTTGCTGCACGTCCAGATTTGCAGTTGGCAGGTCGTGCTCTGGTAGGGCACGCGCCAGCGAAGGGACAACAATTGGACGATCATTACTTTGGATCTATTCCAGAGCGTGCGATTGAATTCATGAAAGAATTGGAATACGAAAGCCGCATCTTGGGTATTCCTGTAAAAACACGTCACAACGAGGTAGCACCTGCACAATACGAATTTGCTCCTGTATTTGAAGAAGCGAACGTAGCGGTAGATCACAACTCTTTGTTCATGGACTTGATGGAGAAAGTGGCACGTCGTCACAACTTCCGTGTATTGATGCATGAGAAGCCATTCGCGAACATCAACGGTTCAGGTAAGCACAACAACTGGTCGTTGGCAACAGATACAGGTGTAAACCTTTTGGCTCCAGGCTCTACGCCAATGAGCAACTTGATGTTCTTGACCTTCTTTATCAATACTATTAAAGCGGTTTACCGTCACGCAGATTTGATTCGCGCATCTATCGGTTCAGCAGGTAATGAGCACCGTTTGGGTGCGAACGAGGCTCCTCCAGCGATTATTTCTGTCTTCATTGGTCAACAGTTGAGTGCTGTATTGGACCAATTAGAAAATATCGAAGGCGGTAAAATGACTCCGGAAGAAAAGACAGACCTCAAATTAAACGTGGTAGGTAAGATTCCAGATGTATTGCTAGATAACACTGATCGTAACCGTACTTCACCGTTCGCCTTTACAGGAAACAAGTTTGAGTTACGCGCTGCGGGTTCAGCGTCTAACTGTGCTCAGCCAATGACCGTATTGAATGCAGCTATGGCAGAGCAATTGATCGAATTCAAGGCAGATGTTGATGCGTTGATCGAGAAAGATTCCTTAAAGAAAGACGAAGCCATCTTCAGTGTATTGAAGCGCTACATTAAAGAAAGCAAGACCATTCGCTTTGAAGGCGATGGATACGGTGATGCTTGGAAGGAAGAAGCTGCCAAGCGCGGTTTGAAAAACGAACCTTCAACACCACGTGCGCTTGATGCATACGTAAGCGAGCAGAGCTTGAAAATGTTCGAAGCTATGGGTGTTATGAGCCACCGCGAGGCGGAAGCTCGTCACGAAATCTTGTTGGAGTCTTATTTCATGAAGATTCAAATCGAATCTCGAGTGCTAGGCGATCTAGCTGGTAACCACATCGTCCCTACAGCAATCAAGTACCAAAACACATTGATTGATAACGTACAGCGTTTGAAGGAAATCATGGATGCAGAAACCTTCAATAGCGTGGCGAAAGAGCAATTGGAAATGATAAAAGAAATCAGTGCCCGCATCTCTAAAATCCTTTCTTCTAAGGATGCAATGATTAAGGCGCGCAAGGCAGCAAATGCTTTGGAAGATGTTCGCGAAAAAGCCATTGCTTACTACGATAACGTGAAGCCTTTCTTCGAAGTAATCCGCTACGAAAGCGACAAGCTAGAGTTGATGATTGACGACGAACAATGGCCACTGCCTAAATTCCGTGAAATGTTGTTCACGAGATAATTCAAACTTTTTTCGATTCATTCAAATAGAAACCCCGCCGGCGCGGGGTTTCTTTTTTGTTTTTACCTATATTGGGGGACGCTTAAACACTAGAGAATCGTTTCAAATGCAAAAACGCATACTACGAACCTGGACCTTTGTACTCGCTTGTCTTCCTATGGCAATGGTGGCTCAAGATGCTGCTATCGAAGAGGTTGAAATTGAACCGCATAAGACAACAGTAAAGGCAGACGAATACTTTGACGCTAAAGAATATACCACTGCACTGGAGATATATACGAAGGCGCTTTCCAAAGAAAAATCAAGAGATCAGAAGCAACGCATTGCGTTCAACATGGCGGAATGTTACCGCTTCACTGGTGAATGTAAACGCGCGGCGAGCTACTACCAACGTGCAGATAAGATGGGATTTGGTCCTATCGCAATGTTGGGGTATGCTGAAATGCTGCAGTGTCAAGGAGAGTATGAAGATGCAATTGTGGCATATGAAGACTATAAAAAAGCTGTGCCGGGCGATCCTCGTGCAGATAAAGGCATCGAATCTTGTCAAAAAGCAGCAAACTGGGTTGTCCAAGGATCGTTATTTGCCTTGGATAATGCCAAGGATTTGAATTCTAAGAAATCAGATTATGCGATCTCTTATGCAGGTAAGCGTGGCAAAGAGGATTTGACGTTAATGATTTCTTCTATGCGCGACGATGCTACAGGCCGCAAACCAGACGGTTGGACGGGACAGCGTTTCTCAGATATTTATGTTATCGAGGGAGAGCGCGCCAAGAAAAAGAAAAAACGTGGCCAAGAGGCCAACGCGAATGATGAAGTGAAGTGGGGGGATTTGGAGCCCATGAGCGACGTCATTAATACCAAAGATCACGAAGGTGTAGTAACCTTCGATTCTAGAGGCAAGACTATGTACTTCACTAAATGTATGAAGGTGAAGAACGTTAAACTTGGTTGTGCCATTTACACGACTAAACTTGTTGGACAAGATTGGGCGAATCCAGAGCCTGTAGTAATTGCTTTGGATAGCGGTGCTTCAGTGGGTCATCCAGCCTTGAGTCCAGATGACAACATCTTGTACTTCGCCGGTGAAATCAACGGGGGCAAAGGAGGTAAGGATATCTACATGACTACGTACGATCGTCGTGCCCGTCAATGGAATGCACCTACGAACTTGAATATCAATACTCGTGGCGATGAATTGTATCCATATGCACATGGCGATGGCTACTTGTACTTCTCTTCGAACGGACACGTTGGAATGGGCGGTTTCGACTGTTTCCGTGTGAAGCTCGACGAAAACGGAATGTCTGTCGGTGATGTGGAGAACATGCTAAGCCCAGTGAACTCAGAGGCGGATGATATCGCTTTGCGTTGGGTGCCAGGAGATAATACTGAAAAAGGTTTTGTGATTTCAAACCGCAAGGGGACTCGTGGCGAGCACGACATTTGGCACGTTACCGAGTGGTCTAAAGAGTTTGAAGTAACCGGAACTGTTGTGAGCTCAAAAAATGGCAAGGCATTGAACGATGTGACCATTGAGGTTAGCGACAAGGAAGGCAATAGCTTCAGCCTTACCACTGATGCGAACGGTCGATTCAAAATTGATAGAGGAACCCTCGGAGAAGATAAGAGTTACAAACTCAACCTTAGCCGCAAGCGTTTCTTAACGGCAGTAGGGGATGTGAGTACGAAAGACCTTATGTTGAGTGATTATTCACCCATTAAAGAGGAGCGTACGTATGTCAAGTCTTACAATTTGAAACTCGTGATGGACCCTATCGAAGTGCCTATCGTCCTTCCAAATGTATTCTTCGATTTGGCCAAGTGGGACTTGCGTGAGGAAAGTAAAGTTGCCTTGGATACGGTGTACAACATCTTGCTACGTAACCCTACTATTACCATTGGACTTCGTTCACACACGGATTACCGTGATACTGACGAAAAGAACCAAACGCTCTCTCAAAAACGTGCCCAGAGCTGTGTGGATTACCTCATTGAAAAAGGTATTCCTGCAGAGCGCTTGACTGCCGTAGGTATGGGTGAAAGTGAACCGTTTGAAATCCCTCAAAACTACGCAGGCCTAGGCGCGGATCTCTTTGATGCCGGAAGCATATTAACAGAATCATTCATCCGTCGCCAAGGAGCCGATGCTCAAGAGGTGGCCAACCAGGTGAACCGTCGTACTGACTTCAAGGTATTGAGTGATGATTATGTGCCAAGTGCCCCAGTAGCCACAGAAGAAGGTGGGGAAGCCGGTGGCATCGCCAAGCCTAAGAAGGATGAGAATCCTATCGGTCAAACCTTGACACTTGGTCCTAAGGATCGTTCGTTGGGTAAAATCGCGATGGACAACGGCATGAATGTCGTTGAGTTGAAAAAGCTCAATGGTGGTTTGCAAGGTGCTCGTCCAATGCCGGGAATGGTTATTAAAGTGACGAAAAACGGAGATTATACTGATTTCGATGCTTCACATTACCAAGTACAACGCGGTGATAAGATCAACACCATCGCCAAGAAGAATGGTGTGAGCGCGAAGGATATCAAGCAATTGAATGATTTTAAAAACGACAACGACTTGATTGTAGGATCTTGGATTCAAATCAAGTAGTTGCCACTAGAATAAATGAAAGCGCGCACGGGTCTCCCGTGCGCGCTTTCTCTTTATTTTTGCAGCATGAGTACACCATCATCAGACCGTTACGCCGGTAGAGGCGTAAGTGCACAGAAAGAAGACGTCCACAACGCCATTAAAAACATCGATAAAGGTTTGTTCCCCAAAGCCTTTTGTAAAATCGTGCCGGATTACTTGACCGGAGACGACGACTATTGTTTGGTCATGCATGCCGACGGCGCGGGGACGAAGAGTTCCCTTGCCTACATGTATTGGAAGGAAACAGGCGATGTAAGCGTGTGGAAGGGCATCGCTCAGGATGCACTCATCATGAATATCGACGACCTATTGTGTGTTGGTGCTACGGAGAACATCATGCTCAGCTCGACCATCGGTCGCAATAAAGGATTGATTACAGGCGAAGTGCTGGCAGCCATTATTGGTGGTACGGAGGAGCTCATTGAGGAGTACGGCAAGTTTGGTGTGAATATTTTAAGCACTGGAGGTGAGACTGCGGACGTCGGAGATTTAGTGCGTACCATTATTGTAGACTCTACGGTGGTTGCACGCATGAAACGCAGCGATGTGGTAGATAATGCCAATATCAAGCCTGGAAATGTCATTGTTGGCTTGGCGAGCTATGGCCAGGCAAATTATGAAAGCGAGTACAATGGCGGGATGGGATCCAATGGATTGACCAGTGCACGCCATGATGTTTTTGAGAAGAGTTTAGCGGCCAAGTATCCGGAAAGTTTTGATCCTGCTGTGCCGCAGGAATTGGTGTATTCAGGTTCAAAGCAATTGACCGAAGCTACCGATACGCCGTTGGATGCAGGAAAGTTGGTGCTTAGTCCTACTCGTACATATGCGCCTATCATCAAATCTATTTTAGATAAGTACCGTCATCAGATTGATGGTATGGTACACTGTTCTGGTGGCGCGCAGACGAAAATTTTGCATTTCCTCAAAGAAGGACATGTCATTAAAGATAACTTGTTCCCGGTGCCGCCACTTTTTAAGATGATTCAAGAAGAGAGTGGCACGGCATGGAAAGAAATGTATGAGGTCTTTAATATGGGCCATCGCATGGAATTGTATGTAGCGCCGGAATTGGCAGAGGAGATCATAACCATCTCAGAATCATTTGGCGTTCCAGCCCAGGTCGTGGGCCGAGTTGAAGCTGGGGCGGGCAAGGATTTAACTATTAGTAGTGAATTCGGAACCTTTGAATACAGCAAATAATGCTCGATAAACTTAACATTGTATTTCAGCGCTTCAACGAAGTCAATGATTTGATCATCCAGCCCGATATCATTTCAGACGGCAAGCGATACGTATTGCTGAACAGAGAATACAAAAACCTTAAGCCCATTGTCGAGGCACGCGAGCAATTCATAGAGTTGGAAAGCCGTATCACAGAGGCGAAGGCGGTGCTCAGAGAAGAATCGGACCCAGATTTCAAAGAGATGGCCAAGATGGAACTCGAAGAGTTGGAGCCGGCTTTTGAAGCTCTGCTGGAGGATATCAAAATATTGCTCATTCCTAAGGATCCCGAGGACGATAAGAACGCTTTGGTCGAGATTCGCCAAGGTGCCGGTGGTGATGAGGGAGCTATTTTTGCGGGTGATCTGTTCCGTATGTATCAACGTTATGTGGAACAGCGTGGTTGGTCCATGGAGGTCATTACAGTGAATGAAGGCACTGCCGGAGGCTTTAAGGAAGTTGCTTTCGAAGTAGGCGGTGAAGGAGTGTACGGCATTTTGAAATACGAGAGTGGTGTGCATCGCGTGCAGCGCGTTCCTGCGACGGAAAGCCAAGGTCGTGTGCATACTTCAGCGGCTTCTGTAGTGGTCTTACCTGAAGCGGAAGATGTGGATGTGGATCTGGATATGAAAGACGTGAAGAAAGATACCTACCGTTCTCAAGGTGCGGGGGGACAACACGTAAATAAAACGGAAAGTGCGGTTCGATTGACACACTTGCCATCGGGTTTGGTGGTGGAGTGTCAGGACGGACGTTCACAGCATAAGAACTACGAACAAGCGTTGAAGGTGTTGCGCTCAAGATTGTATGATCTTGAGTTTAAAAAGAAGCAAGAAGCACAGGCGGCTCAGCGTAAAACGATGGTGAGTACGGGAGACCGTTCAGCTAAGATTCGTACCTATAACTATCCGCAAGGGAGGGTAACCGATCATAGAATTGGGCTGACGACCTATAACCTTGGCGATGTTATGAATGGGGACATTCAGAAATTTATTGACGAACTTCACATGGCGGAAAACGCCGAGAAGTTAAAAGAGGGAAGTACCTATTAATATGGACAAGGCAGCATTGGTAGCACAGATTGAGAAGAAGCGCAGCGTACTTTGTGTAGGTCTGGATACGGACTTGAATAAGATACCGCCACACTTGCTGAAGGAATCGGACCCCGTTTTTGCCTTTAATAAAGCCATTATTGATGCTACAGCTGATTATGCCGTAGCGTACAAACCTAATATCGCGTTTTACGAAAGCTATGGCGTGAAAGGCTGGCAAAGCTTGGAGAAGACCATCAACTATTTGAATGAATTGTATCCTGAGGTCTTTACTATTGCCGATGCGAAACGCGGCGATATCGGTAATACGTCTAAGATGTATGCCGATGCATTCTTCAATGCCTTTGAATTTGATAGTGTCACTGTGGCTCCTTACATGGGGGTGGATAGCGTAAGCCCATTTCTTGCCTACGATGGTAAATGGGTCATTCTATTGGCATTGACTTCGAACCAAGGTGCCTTTGATTTCCAATTCATCAAGGACGAAAATGGGGTAGCCTTGTTTGAGAATGTCGTACGCAAGGCTCAGGAATGGGCGACACCGGACCAATTGATGTTCGTGCTCGGTGCGACCAAGACTGAATATTTAGAACAAGTTCGTGCCGCGGCACCGGAATCATTTTTTCTAGTACCTGGAGTGGGCGCGCAAGGCGGTTCATTAAAGGATGTGCTCGAAAAAGCGACGAATAAGGACTACGGTGTGCTTGTAAATAGTACCCGTGGCATCATTTATCAGAGTAATGGAGAGGATTTTGCAGCGGCTGCAGGCCAGGCTGCAAGGGAGCTTCAGGAAGAAATGTCTGCTATATTGTTCTAGTGTGCGCTGAGTCACACCTCGTTCGTTTTAGATTCTAGACATTTGGGGTACTAAATCGGACTATATGGACATTATCGGATATGTAGCATCAATTTTCATCGGAATTTCACTAGGCCTTATCGGCGGTGGAGGTTCTATTCTAACAGTACCCGTGTTGGTGTACTTGTTTGGGATTTCTGCTGAATTAAGTACCGCTTACTCGTTATTTATTGTGGGTACTACGGCGCTAGTGGGTGGAATTCGAAATGCGACATTAGGGAATGTGAATTACAAGACTGCAGTAGTCTTTACCATTCCCGCTTTCATCGCGGTTTATGTGACACGAGCTTTCGTTGTACCGAAGATTCCTGCTGAAATCGTGACCGTAGGGGATTTCGTCCTTACCAAGGATGTCGCTATCATGATCTTTTTTGCCTTGGTGATGCTTGCAGCATCTGTAAGTATGATTCGCGACAAGCGCGGTGAGGTCGAGGAATCGGACGAGGAGGTAGAGCCACAGTTCAATATACCAGCGATTATTGCAGAGGGCTCAGTGGTAGGCGTGTTGACGGGTATTGTGGGTGCAGGCGGGGGTTTTTTAATTATTCCGGCCCTAGTGTTGTTCGCTAAGATTCCAATGAAAAAAGCAGTGGGAACGTCCCTGTTGATCATTGCAGCGAAGAGCCTTATCGGTTTCATTGGCGATGTGCAACGCCCTGATTTAGAAATTGATTGGACCTTACTTTTATCAGTTACGGCAATTGCAGTAGTTGGTATCTTTATAGGGATTTATTTAGCCAAGTTTATCGACGGTAAAAAGTTGAAGAAAGGCTTTGGATGGTTTGTGCTTTTGATGGCCATTTACATTATAGGAAAACAATTGTAAGAACATAGAGAACTTAAATTTAGAATCATGACAGTAGAACAGATTTACACTGGATGTTTGGCGCAAGGTGCCTACTACATCGCTTCTAACGGAGAGGCTGTGATCATTGACCCACTTCGTGAAGTAGGGCCATACATTGACCGTGCTGAAAAAGACGGCGTGAAAATCAAATATATTTTGGAAACTCACTTCCACGCAGATTTCGTTTCTGGTCACCTTGACCTGGCTGCAAAAACAGGCGCAACCATCGTTTACGGCCCGACGGCAAACACGAAGTTTGATTGTCACGTAGCTACAGATGGCGAAGTACTTGTGGTAGGTGATGTTGAGATTCACGTCTTACACACGCCAGGTCACACTATGGAGAGCACTACCTATTTGTTGAAAGACGAGAGCGGTAAGGACCACGCAATCTTCTCAGGGGATACGTTGTTCTTAGGAGATGTTGGTCGTCCAGATTTGGCTCAGAAGGCAGCGACAATGACGCAAGAAGAGTTGGCAGGAATCCTTTTCGATTCATTGCGCAACAAAATCATGACCTTGGCGGATGAGGTAATTGTGTACCCTGGTCACGGTGCAGGTTCTTCTTGTGGTAAGAACATGTCTAAGGAGACTGTGGGCACCATTGGTGATCAAAAAGCGACGAACTACGCGTTGCGTGCAAATATGACCAAGGAAGAGTTTGTTGCTGAAGTGACAGACGGTCTTAGTGCTCCTCCAGCATACTTCCCAGAAAACGTTCGTATGAACAAGATGGGGTACGAAAGTTTGGACAAAGTGATGGAGAAAGGTCTTCGTGCGTTATCTCCAGATGCTTTTGAAGCTGCTGCGAACGAAACAGAAGCTTTGGTTATTGATACACGTCACCAAAATACTTTCATCAAAGGTTTTGTGCCACAATCTATCTTCATCGGTATCGACGGTAGCTTTGCGATGTGGGTAGGTGCGTTGATCCTCGATATCAAACAACCTATTTTGATCATTGCAGAACCTGGTCGCGAGGAAGAAGTGGTAACGCGTTTGTCTCGTGTAGGATATGATAATTCAATAGGATTCTTGGAGGGCGGATTTGATGCTTGGAAAGCAGCCGGTAAGGATGTGGATACCTTGGATCAAGTAACAGCCGAAGAATTGAAAGGCATTGAAGGTGCGACTATTGTAGATGTACGTAAGAAAGGTGAATACCTGAGCGAGCACGTGGTAGATGCTATTAACGTTGAGCTTGATTACTTCAACGATCAAATGGCTTCTGTACCTCAAGAAGGTACCTTCTACGTGCATTGTGCGGGTGGTTACCGCTCTGTGATCGCTTCTTCTATATTGAAAGC
>Ga0255765_1001493_pt1 | contig 28731 bp, 15 predicted proteins | sample 041ome_8_FD_179965 | JGI IMG/M metagenome (GOLD analysis project Ga0255765, IMG submission 179965) | Coastal salt marsh microbial communities from the Groves Creek Marsh, Skidaway Island, Georgia - 041407BS metaG (version 2) | ecosystem: Environmental > Aquatic > Marine > Intertidal zone > Salt...
GGTATTGGTACAACATCGCCAGAATCTAAGTTACACGTTGCAGGTGGGGATGTTTTAATAAGCAATGGTCAATACTATGGTGTTGAATCTAGTACTGGAGGAAACTATAAGATAGCCGGTCTTACTACTGGTAATGTTATAGTAATTGGAGCTATTGATTATACTTCTGCCGGGACAATCTTTGCTGGTGGTGATAATGTTAACTTCACCATAGGTGGAGTTTCGGGTAGTACTATAATTAAGATTAGTAGTTCTGGTAACGTAGGTATTGGTACTACAAGTCCAGGTTATTTATTAGACGTAAATGGTTCTTTCCGCACCACCACTATGGCTATTAGAGGTGGAGGATTTGGGGCGGCATTTAATAGTTACACCCAGCACGCTTTAGGACAGTTAACAATACAGTCGGGTCTTGGAGGTTTAGGTGAAGGTGGAGCAGCAGACCACTTCTTGTTTAGAGCGCCTAGTCTGTATGAGGTAACAACAACACAGGGTGGTGCTTATTCTGATGTAACAAGTACATATGCCGATACCTATAAAGCTCTATTTACAGGTCAGAAAGCTGGAGTAACGGTAGCCAATGCATCCATTTACTCCTTGAGGATGACTTGGGATAATATTGGTTACAAGTGGTTTGATACTTTGTACATCCCTTGCAGTTTCGCAGGAAACACAATGGATGTAACTATTGAGAAATACGATGGAACAAACTGGGTTACTGTAGCTACCAGAACTGGATTTTCTGGATGGGAGGGAAGAAACGTATACATTAACCCTTGGAACAATTCTTCTTATCAGCAAAAGCTTAGAATAACATTTGATATAAACTGGAACAACTCTAATGGTGCTCAGTTCTATAGAATAGCATACTACGGTGGCTACCCAGCAGGTTCAGAGAATAGACTGTTTACTTGGGACTATGAAAGAAATACGTTTTTTAATTCGGGCAAAGTAGGTATTGGTACTACTAGTCCAAATAGAACCCTAACTGTAAACGGTGTTTTTGGTGTGGCGTCTGGTGATACAAATGTACCAGAACTTGTTTTGTCTGCCGATGCAAATGGAACTTATATTTCAAGTACATACAAAGGGACGTCTTCTTATGTGCCTTTATGGCTTGAAACAAACGGGTCACCGAGAATGGCTATTACAACTGGTGGCAACGTCGGTATTGGTACTACTAGTCCTGACCAAAAACTACACGTTCTTTCATCAGAGAACACAGTTGCAATATTTGAAACTAGCCTAACTTCTGATATGGCTATTGAGTTAAAAAACTCTCAAGGCAGTATGTTCTTTGGTCTAGGTGGTGGTGAAGAATTTGCAGTAGGTACAGATGCGGATTTAAACGGGGTTAATAGTAAGTTTGTAGTAAAACCCTCAGGCAACGTAGGTATTGGGACGACAAGTCCATCATCTAAATTAGAAATATCTGGAGATGTAAGAGCAACAAATTATGTATTAGATGCAAACACGGGTCGTTATTACTACTTTGACACAAAGACAGGTAATAACTTTATGGGGCTTACAGATACTAATTCTTTAGGAATTTATATTGCTGGCTCTGAGGCAATGCGTATTAACGCAAGTCGTAACGTAGGTATTGGCACTGATAGTCCTGCTACTAAGCTTCAAGTAGTTGGAACAAATGCAAAAATACGTATTAGCGCATCTGCACAAAACAATATTCAAGCAATAGAATTAGGTGTTTTAAATCAAGGAGTAGAGGCATATGCTAAAATTGACGCAGTAAATCTTGTCAACTGGGATACGAATTTGCGCTTTTACACTAATGCAGCATCAACAACAACTCAGGTTGAGCGTATGCGTATTACTTCTACCGGCAACGTCGGTATTGGTACTACTAGTCCGGGCGAAAAACTTCACATTGCAGGAGGCACAGATGCAGCTGTAATCCGATTACAAAACACAACTTCAAGTTTATCTCTTGGAGATACTATAGGCGCTATTCAGTTTTACAATAGTGACACCACTGATGATTCTCCAAATGTTGCAGCAAGTATATACGCTACTGCCGGTCCGTCTGGGGGCAGTGGTTATTTAAGCTTTAGAACTAAGGAGGCAGGAACAGAAGGGGCGGCAGCTACAGCCACAATGACTCTGAGCAATGGAGGCAACGTCGGCATTGGCACGACGAGTCCACAGACAAGGCTTCAGGTTGTTTCAAACATAGACCACGTTTCTGGAGATATAAGTATTACCAAGTCAATTCTTGACCTGTACAATAATTATGAATCAGATGTAGCCGAAAAGGGAGCCATACTCACTTTTTCAGACAACTACTATGATGCAGGTCCGCAGAAAACAACTCGTGCTGCGATTAAGGGTGGAACTCAGTTAGCAGGAAACACCGCCAGTGGATTCCTTGCTTTTTATACCGACTCATCTAGTGCAAACAGTGCAACAGAAAGGGTCCGAATCAATGCTTCAGGCAATATGGGCATTGGTACGGCAAGTCCTTCTTATAAGCTTGATGTTGCTGGGTCTATAAACACAAATGATGTTTATAGAATTGGAGGAAATACAATACTATCAGGAACAACAAGTGTAGCAGTAGGCTCCTCAGGCGGAACTGGTAGCGTTGCACTAAGGACTACATCTGGAGATGGATTAGTATTGAATGGTGGCAACGTAGGTATTGGCACTACAAGTCCAACAGCTCGTCAATCGGTTTTAGCTGCTGCAGCTCGCCCATTTGACTGGGGTGATACCGTTGCTCGTGGAGCCCTTACATTTTCAGGAACAAGTGCTCTTGTTACATCATTAACTGGAGATTTACAATTATTTACTGATAATGGTGTAACAACAGGAATAACGGTAAAAACGACTTCCGGCAACGTAGGTATTGGAACTACCGATTTTGGATTAAGCTCTTTTTCTAACTGGAATAACTTAAGATTAGGGAAAACAGCAAATTTATTTTTTCATACGTCTACAAATACTTTTGGATTTAACGTTGGAAGAAACTTTTATTTTGCAAGCGATGCGTCTTACAAGTACTTGACTAGTGATGAAGCTGAAACAATAGTTTTCCAAGCTGGAAATATAGACTTTAAAAATGCTGCGTCTGGAACAGAGGATGCTTCATTGACTTGGGATACAAGAATGCGCATCAACAGCGCAGGCAACGTAGGTATTGGCACTACTTCTCCGGGACATAAATTAGACGTAGGTGGTAGTATTAATGTCAATAATACTTCTTATGCATATAAGATAAACGGATTAAACGTACTCTCTGCTTCTGCAAGTTATACCAACTTACACATGCCTGAGGGTGCTGTTGCACTCTACTTGGGAGACAGTGGTGACAGAACAAACTACTACGACAACAATGCGCATAGATTTAGAAACGCTGGAGGAAGCTCAACCTATGGAGTTTGGAACTCTATCGGTATAGGTGTAGGCACTACAAATCCAGTAAGTTCATTAAACATAAACAACGGCGACGCTTGGATAAATGTAAATAATACCCTTAGAGGTCTTCAGTTTGGCTACGCTGGTCCTAGCCACGGTTCGTACCGAGCTGCCGTTATGGGGGGCGCTGAGGCTTACGGGGGAACAGATAGTGGTATGCTTACGTTCCATACGCAGAACGGTTATGTTGTAAGCGCAATCCCACCAGAGCGTATGCGCATTACCTCTTCAGGCAACGTAGGCATTGGTACTACTAGTCCTTTAGGTAAATTGCAAGTTGATGAATACACGGTTGCAGCTCAAGGAGCACAGCAGGTATCTGGTCAACTTAGTGTATTTGCGGATAGTGGTTCAGAGTCTTTGTATTTAGGTGTAAAAAACGCAGCATATCCGAACAGAGGTTGGGCGTTAAATACTGTTACTTATGGAATAAATTCTAACCTACAAATAAAAGAACACGGGTTAACTGGTGTAAGGATGACGATTGCTTCTGGAGGCAACGTCGGTATTGGTACTACGAGTCCAGTATTTAAACTGCACGTAGTAGGAACATCTGGTGGAGATTCTACATTCAATCAAGGTATTTTAATTGAGAATAATAATGTTACTGATGGAGAACCAACGTTAGCATTTAAAGTAAACTCTATGTCCGCAGGGACATACTGGATGACTGGGTTAAACCAATCTGCTGATTATAGAATATCATACGGAAGTTCATTTACTGGTCCAAATACATTATTTACGATACTCAATGGCGGCAACGTCGGTATTGGTATTACTAATCCAGCTTATCCATTAGATGTTCAAGGGAACATACGTATTAGAGGAGCAAGTGCTACAAGTTATTTGTACTTTAACACGGACGGGTCAACGGCTAATTATGGAGCTATAGAGGTTAATAATGACGCACCAAGTGGAACATCTATGCGTTTTTCCAATCTTACTTCAGGTTCTCTATCTGAAAAGATGCGCATTACTGCAACCGGCAACGTAGGTATTGGTACCACGAGTCCTTCAGCACTGCTTCACGTTGCTGGAGAGACAAGGATTGACAATACTGGAGCATCTGTATCCAACCAATACACACCAGCAGGAAGCAACAGCGTTGAAAATGTAATTGGCAACAACGAAGACAACAACGTACTTGGAACCCCTGATATATGGCTTAGAATAAACGTAGGCGGTACTAACTATGTATTCCCCGGATACACAGAACCATAATTATGTTTAAACTTACGGAAGAAATGTTAAACAAAATCAAAGAGAGTGGTGTCCCGATTGTGGACATCACCCTTGATGATTTGGCAACCGCTGAGGTGGTTGTACCACAACAAGAATAATCCTTATATTTGTATTGTTATAACAAAAACTCTATATAGAAATGGCTAATACCTATACTTGGGATTGCAAAACGGTAGATACTTACCCTGTGCAAGACGAATTCTCTGATGTTGTATACAACGTCCACTGGCGCATGACTGGCACTGACGAGTCTGGCGAACACTCCGCTACCGTTATTGGTACGCAAACGATTACTGTAGACACCATTGACGCAGAAGGCTTTGTTGCTTTTGAAGACTTGACCCACGAAGATGTTATCGGATGGGTAGAGACTGAGATGGGCGAAGAGCGTGTTGCTGAACTGCAAGCGTCACTTGACTCACAGATTGCTGACAAAATTGCACCTAAGTCTGTCACCAAGACGATTGGCGCAGTTGTTGAAACTCCCGTTGTTGAAGCTCCTATTGAGGAGTAATATTTTTTTCTAATCTCTAATTTGAATTCAAATGGCTAAAGTCAAAGAAGAATTGCTTGCACCTGTAAACGATGCACGTCAGGCTATGCAAGCTATCCAAGTTGAACTAGGTGCACTTGCACTTGCTGAACTCCGTAAAGAAGCCTTGTTGGCTGCTTACAAAGAGCAACAGCAGAAGATGCAAGAGGCTACTGACGCTATCCAAACCGAATACGGTGATGGCTCTGTAGACTTGGAAAGCGGTGAGTTTACTCCCGGAGAAGCTCCTGCTGCTGAAGTAGTGGAGGAGTAATCCTTAACTAACTGACAATGAAAGGGTTGCAGAAATGTGACCCTTTTCTTTTTTATCTTTGTCGTAAGAGAACGTAATACAATTCAATATGGGATTTTTTCAAACTATAAAGAATAAGGCTATGGCTTTTGTTGACATCTTCAAGGATAGCAATGAGTATAACGAAAAAACCATCATTGGATTCATGTCCTTTGCGGTTATGGTGTTGGTGATGCTTGCAGACGTAATCACTGGTTGGGTAGGGCAAGACCTCGTCATCAACGAGACCATCTATAACAGTTTTGTATTCGTAACTCTTGGAGCTTTCGGAATTGCTGGTCTTGAAAAATTTGCTAAGAAATGAGCAACAAGGAAATCAAGGAAGTAAGCGAGGACACTGTACTTGGTATTAGCATTAAGACATTGATCGCATTGGCTATAGGTCTTTCTATTGCGTTTGCCGGATATTACGATTTAAAAGCGGACGTAGAGCAAGCAAAAATGTTGCCAGAGCCTTCCATCACCCGCGTGGAGTACGAACTCAAGGATGAGATGGTACGCAATGCCATCATGGAAACTCAAAAACAAGTTGAACAGATTGACGCAACGGTAAAGAAGATTGACGAGCGTCTCTTTGAGATGTCTAAAAAATGAGATGGTTAATTGCTACGTCTCTTTTGTTTCTGTCATTCACGGCTGGAAAACAGGTGAGTGAGGGCAAAACAGTCATTGAGTTCAACGCTGGCTTTAATAAGGGTAATAGCTTTAGGGACTTAGGTAGAGTAAATGGTGCTAAACTGTATCGTGTTGACATTGAAGCCAAGCCTGCCTTAAAAAAACAATATAACATCAAGTCAGTTCCTACCATCATTTACTTTGTTGACGGAGAGGAGCGTTATCGCTGGACTGCTGGGCTTGACATGAAACTTCACTTGCACTACAGCGAGATTCAAGATGTAGTAAATAGATACTGATGGAAGCGCGTTATAAAAATCTACTAAAAAAACATGGACTCTCTGGTTTTAATAAACCTAAAGGGACTCCATCACACTCAAAGAAATCACATATCGTATTAGCAAAAGTTGGAGATAAGATCCGACTTATACGTTTTGGCGAAAAGGGTGCAGACACTGTTACTGAATCTAATCCAAGTCCAGCCCGCGCCCGTAAACGTGCATCGTTTAAAGCTCGGCATGCTAAAAATATTGCAAAAGGCAAAATGAGCGCAGCGTATTGGGCTAATAAAGTAAAATGGTGATGACACAAGAAGACGCTAAAGTATTTTTAATAAACACAGCTACGCTAGGTATTAGTATGTCTACTATTGAAACAACCTTAAAAATATTATTGCTTGTTGTTTCTATTGGATATACGCTCAACAGATGGTATGAATTAAGACAAGAAAAAAAGGATGGCAAAAGTTAATCAAGTATCTACGTATACATCAAAAAGCAAGAAACTTCGCAAGCATAGCAAAAAGAATAGCTATAATAAAGCGAGCACAAACTATAAAAAAAAGTACAGGGGACAAGGACGATAATTCCCTGTATATTTGCCTTCCTTTTTTTGTTTCACTCTATATATTTTAGCCTTATGTCTAAAGACAGCTTTGCCGACTTCGTATCTCAAATGGAAAATGCAGAACAACCAGTCTGCAATATGGACAACCCATCAGAATGTACATCTTGTGGTAGTTAAATAAGTCTGAGTCTAAACACCTAAAGGGATACTTTAACGTATCCCTTTTTTTATTTAACTTTGTAAACTAATTCTAATTAAATCAAAATGAGTGACTTAAATACAAATTTGGAAAGCATGGTTGGAGATATGGGATTTAAATTCTCGGATCAAGAGCCATCAGTCCAATCAGAGTCTGAGTCTGTTCAGCAGGAGTCTAATTTAGAGTCTGAGTCTGAGCAGATAAAATCAGAACCTGCATTAGAAGAAAAACAGGAAGAGGTTACTGTACAACAACCTCAAAGTTCTTTAAATGGAGAAACTCCTTCGAAAGACATTGAAACTAAAATGTTTGAATTACTAAGCGAAAAGCTTGGTCGTCAAATTACTAGCTTAGATGAAATTCAAGGAACTCAAAATACATCTGTAGATATTGACGAGCGCGTTGCTGCAATTAACGAATTCGTTAAAAGTACAGGTCGCAATCCAGAAGATTGGTTTGCTTATCAGTCTATGAATCCGTCCGAAATGGACGATCTAGCTGCCGTAAAAGCACAACTTAAGAATCAGTATGGTGACCTGTCTAATAACGATATTGATCTACTCATCGAAAACAAATACAATCTGGACGCAGATATTTATGATGAGAGTGAAGTTCGTTTATCGCAAATCCAGCTCAAAATGGATGCAGATAAAGCTAGACAAGAAATTGAAGGCTTGCGTTCTCAATTTGCCGCCCCCGTTAAGAAAGATGAAGTTCGGGAACAAGCATTGGAAGAGCCTGAAAGTTTCATTGATGACAATTGGTTAAACACTATGTCCGCCGAAGTTGATGCCTTAGATGGCATTGAGTTTGAGGTTTCAAAAGACAAGTCGTTTACGTTTGGATTAGATGATTCTTACAAGTCTACACTTAAGTCTAAAAACGAAAAAATTGAGGATTTCTTCAGTGCTTATACTGATTCAAAGGGTCAGTGGAACTTCGAAAAGTGGAACATGCACCAAGCTGTTTTAGATAACATCGAAACGATTGTTAAGACAGCTTATCAGCAAGGTCTTGGAGAAGGTCAACGTGCTTTGGTTGAGAAAGCTGCAAATGTTCAACATCAGCAGCCAAGTCAAGCTGGCAACCCAGAAGGAAACGTTAAAAGCATTGAAGATCAAATTCGTCAAGCTTTCGGAATGAATGACAATGGTCTTACGTTTAAAATATAAAATAAGAAAACATGGCTACACAAGGCAATGTTACCTATGGTAATTTAGGTACTAACTCCGGAAACTTCGGAGTACAAAAATTGGATGCTGCCAAATACATCTCTTTGTATGATTTGGTAAACAAGCCCGACAACCGCGACGCTTTGGTTCGCACTTATGGTAATCAAGGTATTACTGGTTTCTTGCAATTGGTTGGTGCTACTAAAGCGCAGGCTGTTGCTGATGAAGTTACATACTGGGAAGAAGAGCGTCTTCACAAGAAGGCTCTTGGTGCTCAAGCTTCTGGCGCTTATGTTGCTGGAACTGGAGATATTCTTCGTGCTAACGATGTAGTATTGTTGGGTGATGGAGTTACTCGTGCTTTCTACGACGGTTCTAAATTGGTAGAAGTTTCTACTGGAAATACCGTTGGTGATTTTGCTGAAGATTCTTTGACTGTTATTGGTAATCTTTACGGTCAGGGTACTGATCAACCTACTGACTTTTTGGAAAGCGGTATCACTAAGCGCACTAACCCATTCATGATTATGAAAGAGGTTTATAGCGTAACTGGATCTCAAGCCACCAATATTGGCTGGATTGACTTGGGTAATGGTGATTACCGTTGGTACTTGAAGGCAGAAGCTGATCAGCGTCAGCGCTTCATGGACAAGCGTGAAATGATGATGTTGTTGGGCGAGCGCTCTGGCATTGCTAACGTTACTGGTTCTGAAGGTTACTTTTCTGCTATCGAAGATCGTGGTATCGTACAGTCTGGCTTGATTAATACTATCGGTGAGGTTGACGATATCGTTAAAGTATTCGATAAGGAAGGTGCTGCTTCTGAGTACGCTCTGTACGTTAATCGTGCACAAGACTTGGCTATCGACGATATGTTGGCTGCTGGTCAATTGGCTACTGGTACTACAGCTACAACTGTAGGTGCTGCTGCATTCGGTTCTTTTAACAACAGCCCTGAGACTGCTTTGACTCTTGGTTTCCGTTCTTTTGCTCGTGGTGGTTACACTTTCCACAAGCATGATTGGAAGTTGTTGAACGATCCTACTTTGTTGGCTGGTTCTGACTTTATTGGAGCTGCTGTTCCTATGTCACAAGTTGCTGATGCTAAGACTGGCGATAAGGCTCCAGCTTTGGAGATGAACTACAAGGCTGCTAACGGCTATAGCCGTGAAATGGAGCACTGGATGATTGGTTCTATCTTGGGTGCATCTAATGCTACCAAGGACAACGTAGAATTCCACTATCGTTCTGAGTGCAACTTGATCACGCGTGCCGCTAACCGTCACATGTTGATCAAAGGCTAATAATTAGCTAAACTGGGAGAGGGGGCTTGCCCCCTCCCCTTTTTTTAATTTCATTTAATTACAAAAAAATGCCTGTAAAAAAATCTACGGTCTCTCCAGAAGCTGGAGCGCCTAAAAAAAACCCACAAGCAGCACCTATTGCTGTACCTGTATCTACGTTAAGATCTTCCAATGCAAAAGTTAAACGCGTTGAGCTTGACGAAAAAAAAGTAAACAGAGTTTATACTATCCCAAAAGGAGGCGGTGTTTGGTTCAAACTAAGACAGACCAATATTACCGTATATGACGAAGAAACTGGATCAGTTCGAATGCTTCGTTATTCCCCAAATGAAAATTCTGTATGGTCTGACGAGCAGTCGCCAAATATTATTAGAGAACAAATTGTTTTTGAAGCAAAAAACATAGTTGTTCCTTATACAAAACCAAACTTGCAGAAATACTTAGACCTTCATCCAGATAATATTGCAAATGGAGGAAAAGTATTTAAGCTTGTTGACACAGCTAAAACTGCTGAAGTAGAGCTTGACATGGAGTTTATTTCTTTGGATGCAGTATCAATGGTTAGAGATAAGTCTATTGATGAACTACTGCCTGTTGCAATGTTTTTAGGGATCAACACATCTCAAAAAAACATGGAGATTAAACGAGAACTATTAAGAGAGGCAAAGGCTAATCCAAAACGTTTTATTGAAATGTTTGACAATCCAGTTGTACGTACAAAGTCTGTAATTATGAGCGCTGTAGACTTTCAAATCTTACGCGCAGACAATGATGGATTAAAGTGGTTTGATAGCAATAGATTAATTGTTGCTACACCAGCTGGTCAAGATACACTTGATATTGCGACACGATTCTGTTTGTCAGAAAAAGGAGCTATAATTTTTGAAGAAATTGAAAATCAGCTAAATAAGATCTAATGGTTATATACCATTGAGTATGAGAGGGTTGCCAGAAGGCAGCCCTTTCTTTTTTGTATCTTTGCTAGAAGAACAGAATTATTATGGCATCTGTAAACGAAGTTTATTCGGCACTTAAAAACCTAGCTAATAAAGATGAACGTGGCTTTATAACGCCAAGCGTTTTTAACACGTTTGCTAATGTAGCTCAGAACAGAATATTCAACAGCCTATTCGATGACATGAATAAGGCTAAGCTGACACGCACTAGAGGCATTGACTCTGGCAATCAGTTTTCACTTGACAAAAGAGTTCAAGAAGATCTTGCTTACTTTTCTAAGGAATCTTCAATTAGTCAAGTAAATGGATTTTTTGAAAAGCCAGAAGATCTCTCTAGAATTATTTCTATCAGAACATTTGGAGCATATGTGTTTGGATCATCTACATCCACACCTATTGATATTATGTATGATGAATCTAAGATTGAATATATTCTTCAGTCTGACTTATCTGCACCATCCGATATTCATCCTGTTGCTATTGTAAATGACAACATTGAAGTATTTCCAACTTCAGTTAAAAGAATTAAAGTAAAGTATTATAAGATTCCAGAGGGACGAAACGTTAGTACAGGATCCCGTACTGCCTTAACGCCCCGCTATAATGCTTTAAGCCTTGGCGCTTCAAACGAAGTATTTGATCCAAATACATCTGTAGATTTTGAATTGCCAGACCATTACGTACCCGAGCTAATTATTGAAATTGGTAAAATGATTGGTATTAATCTTCGTGATCAAGATGTATTTGCATACACTAATGGTGAATCGCAAAAACAACAAAAGCAGTAATAGATGGCTAGGAACACGATTTCAGTAGAACAAATTGTAAACGACTTCATCTTAACGCTTGATGGAGACGATTATGTTAACAATGCCAATGGTGTTGTTATTAGAAACTATGCATTACGTGGCATTAGAGAAATGGGTTTTGATATCCAAAAAAAAATAAAGTCTTTAAAGCTACCTGTAAATACTACTAACAACACTGTAGAGCTTCCAGACGATTTTGTTGATTATACAAAAATTGGTGTCATTGGAGCAGATGGTTTGATTTATGTTTTTGGTGAAAACAAGAATCAAAATATGGCGATGAAATACTTAGAAGACGCCAATGGAAATAGAATTGATTCTGATTTTGATGGCGTTTATGATCGCATTGATGCAAAAACTATTGCAACAGGCAGAGCATCTGCTAGCGATTTCGAAAGTTATACGTTTAGAAATTTTCTTTACGAAGGAAATATTGGTAGAGCTTATGGTTTGGGAGGTGGTGTTTATTCTGGTGAATTTAGGATAAACAACGAACAGAACAGAATTGAGTTGTATTCTACATCTGGATATACTGAGATTGTTATTGAATACATTGCAGACGAAGCTAGAAGCTTAAATCCAAGTATTCATGTTTACGCAGAAAACGCACTTAGATCATATATCTATTATAGACTTGTAGAAAAAAAATCTAATGTCCCAATGAATGAAAAATCTAGGGCTAGACAAGAGTACTACAACGAAAGAAGATTAGCTAACGCTAGAATCAAGTCATTTACAAAAGAGGAAGCTCTTAAGACTATTCGCAAAAACTATAAACAAAGCCCTAAGGGGTAATAGTATATGGCTATCGATAAACTAATACCTCAGTACCTAAATTCAGATACTGACGAAAAGCTTGTAAAGTCTGTAGAAATGACAGACAACCTTAATGTTCGCGTTTCTAGCGATGCTGAGGGTACGGGTGGCGTCATAAAAAATATTAAAGGAACTGAAGTAGTTGGATATAAGTCTGAGTCTGATGCTTTTCCAGCAGGACTAAATAGAGTTATTGGATCAGTAGCTAACGAAAAAAATAAAGAGATTTTATTTCTAGTATGGAATAGCACTAGAAATCATGGAGTATACAGGCTAGACATGACTACTGGTAAGTACCAGAAGATTTATGTTGATTCTGTTTTAAACTTTAATAGATATAGTTTTATTCAGTGTAATGTTGTTGTCAATGACAAAAACGAAACAATTTTATATTGGACAGACGGTATTAATCCGCCAATGAAGCTGAACATTCAGCGAATGATAAAAGGCGATTACCCACAAAGCCTATTTTCCGGAACTGACGAAGAAAAACTACAGTCTCTTACCGTAGCAAAACAGCCACCATTAAAGGCTCCAACTTATAACGTATTCAATAATCCAGATATTACTGGAGAAAGTAGGATTAAAAAGAACAACTATCAGTTTGCTTATAAGTACATATACAAAGATGGAGAGCATAGTTCTGTTTCTCCATATTCTTCTTTAAGTGTGTCAGCAGCTCAACTTGTTGATGGCTTTAATACAGATGATCAACAAAATTTCTATAATCAAATTGATGTATACGTACAAAACTCTATTGCAGATGTAGAAAAGATAATCGTATATGCTAGAAGAATAGGCGGTAAGTTTTTTGAAATTGCTGAACTTGAAAATAGTTTTAATACAAACTTTAAAACTGTTTCATTTACAGATAATGTATTAGGTTCTTACTTATCTGATACTGAATTAAACAAGGTATTCGATAATGTTCCGCAAACTGCAAAAGCGCAGACCATTGCTTTAAATAGACTTATGTATGGTTCATATACAGAAGGCTATGAAAATATAGATACAGATGTTGACATTATTCCAAACTACGATGCTCAACCTGTTGTTTATGATGTTTCTATATCTTTAGAAGACGATATATCTTCAACAGCTGGGACGTATAGAAATTTTTATATAGACTATTCAAATTTACCGGCAGTAGTATCAACAAGATCTAAGTTGATGATTAATTTCTTCTTAGACTTTGAAGATATACACATTGCTGGAGAAAATGGTTGGCAACGTATTTTATTAGATGTCAACAATAAAGAGCTTGAAATTATATATGAGCACAAAGACGACAATACTGACGTAAAAAGAAAGTATTTGTCAATTGAAACAATTAGAGGGTCTGGTGTTGTTGCTTCTGTTCTTCAGAACATTTGGGATGATATGTCATTTAATTCTGAAACCTTTGATCCAGCTATTACTATGGCTACTGAAGGTATTCAAATTAAAGAACTTGTTGATATTCCAGCAGGATCTACCAAAGCACAAGTAAAATCTTTTGTTGAGTCTATACTAGAAGGAAAGTACCATCAAATGTTTGTTAATCCAACAAACAATGGTAGAAGAACTTCACTTATGACTACTGGTGGTACCACTCCATTTACTTCTGAGTCCGCTTCATTTAAGGGGAAAATAGATATGCAAATTTTAAAATATGCATCAACTACTAATGTTGATACATATACAGTATTTGCGCAAAAGGCTGAGCTTCAAATCTATGAGTTTAGCGATGATGCTGGAAGAACCTGTAGGGTTATATCTACAAATAAATTTTTATTAGATAAAACAAACGAAAGGTTCTTTTTAATGAATGCAACCCTTCTTAACGGAACGAATGGTCTTTATACTGATTTAAATGGTCATCGTTCTTTTAAGTCTGGAGCTTCTCATGAGCTAGGTATTGTATACTATGACGACAGAGGAAGATCCTCTGGAGTCCAAGAGCTTGGCAGTGTTTACATAAATCATATGAATGATAGAGCATCTGAAAACAATTTAGATGGACGCTCTTCTATTGTAATGAGAATTAAACACAGCGCTCCAACATGGGCAAAACGTTGGTCTCCTGTTTATACTGGAAAAGGAAACGTAGACCTTAAGTTTATGTATGGAGTTAAAGGAGCGTTTGTTCCAACTAACAACATTGAAAAGTCTACTATATTCTCAAGTCAAGAAAATATATACATTTCTTTAAACTCTTTATTCAACAAAGAAGGAAGTTACACTAAGGCGTCAAGTGCATTAATGTCTTATAACTTTGAAGAAGGAGACAAATTGAGAATCGTTAAGTATGAAAACGGTCAAAAAACAAAACACATATTTAATATTGTTGGATATGTAACTCTTAACGAAGACGAAAAAGAAAATCCAATTCTTGAAAAAATCACTGAAACTGCTAAAGACGCTACAACTGGAGACTTTTTAGTAATAAAAGATAACGTTAACGCAATTGGATTTAGATATTCAGATGTATTAACAAACTCTAGCAATTGGTTTAAAAACTGCATTGTAGAAGTATATAGAGATGTAAAAGAAGTCAAAGAGGATGTTTATTATGAGATTGGAAAAACTTATAATGTGACATCTGGAACACACGAAAATGAAAGAACTGAAACATCTTTTTATGCTACCGTAAATGCTCAATTTGAAACAGTAACGTTATTGTCTACTGTGAAAATATTTAAGGGTGACATCCTTGTATCAGGAAGTAGATCTTTGACTATTCAAAACGTAACCAATACTGCTTCGGGATACCTTGCTTATTGCATTGATAAAAATTCAAACCCATTTACTTCTGGATCTTATTTGTTTTCTGTTTCTAATTCAGACTCTGTTATCCAGCTTGAACTTGGAGACGTATACTTTAGAATTAGAAATTGCGTTGTTTCTACCGATCAGGTAAATAATATCACATACACAAACCTCGCTAGTCAGAATTCTATTGCTGCATTTATTGAGGATTATTCTGTTAGTGATTTTTTTAGATCTAAAAGATCTTCAATCGGTAGACCATTTGCATACATTCCAGAGGCAAGAACAATGCACAGGAAGTCTACCATTACATATTCAGAACCATATACAATTGATTCTGATAGAATGAATCTTAGTTCATTCAATGCGGGTCTAGCTAACTGGCTTGATTTAGATATAACGAATGGTAATGTTTATTCTTTAATAAATAGAAATGACGCGCTAACCGTTATTCAAGAAAGTAAAGCGTGCCAAATTCCAATTGGAAGAAACCTTATTGAGTATTCAGATGGAAAGTCTGGCGTTACAGCGTCTAAAAACGTGCTTGGAACTCCAAGTTATTATGCCGGCGATTTCGGAACATCTAATCCTGAATCAGTAGTAGAGCGATTTGGTGTTGTTTACTACGTTGATGTAAAAGCTGCAAAAATTATTAGACTAAGTGCTGATGGAATCACTCCTATTAGCGAAAAAGGAATGGGTGAATTTTTTGAAGATAAATTCAAATCATTAATAACAAAGACTGATAGGATTTCTGTAATTGGAGGTTTTGATCCAGAACATGATGAATATTTAGTTACTGTTGAGCCAGTATACAATTCGAGCATTACTATCGGATCTGATATTAATAATATTCCAACAGACGACAATGCAGACCTACTGCTTACTGGAATATATTATACACCTTCAACAATCCTTTGGAATACATTCTCTGGCTTGTGGGATGGATTTTGTGGAGATTGGGAAGATTTAGGGAATGGTATTGTATTTATTGACTCTTTGTTTAATCCATTGAGCATCCTTGTAGATATTTCTTTTTTAGGAAGTACGTCTACTATAACCGTTCTTATTACAAATACGGCTCAAACATTTACAGCTGTCGGAACGCTTAATCTTTTAACTGGTCAAGTAACTCTTCCATCTACAACATGTGAAGGAACAACTATCACAACAGGTGGCATTCCGGTAGAAAATGAAGGATTCACTATTGGATACAAACACAAAGAAGGATTCTGGGGTGCTAAATATAGCTTTATACCAACTAACTACGTAAATATCAATAACGAACTATATAGCTTCCAAAGTGAAAACTCTGGATTAATGTGGAAGCACAACGTTAATGATACGAGAAATAACTTTTACGGGAATCAATATAATTCTATGTTTGAAGTTGTTTCAAACTTTAATCCTTCAATGGTTAAAGTATTTGAATCACTTGGCATTGAGGGTGACGGAAACTGGAGCGCTTTACTTTCAAATAAAAAACAACAGACAACAATGTCTGAGTCTGACTTTAAAGAACTTGAAGGTCATAAATACAGCATGATTTTTAAAGATTCTTTAGCTTCTACAAGCCATCAGATATATTTAGGTAAAGTTGATTCGGTATTAGGAGATACTGTGTCTTTTACTACTCCTATTAATTCTATTCCATTTTTAGTTGGTGATGTATTACGTATTGGCTCTGGATCCACATTAACTGCAACTGGAATAGAGGTTCAAGATATTACTGATAGAAAAACAATTAAGTGCACCACTCCAGTAACTGGTATTAATGTTGGTGATAATTTGTTTGTACAACACATCTCTAGAATTGAAGGAGACCCAATGAGGGATATTTATCTAAAGATTAGACTAACTAGCAATGATACTGATTCATTTGAAGTTCATGCTGTATCTGTAAACCATAGTAGGTCAAGGCTTCACAACGATAGAGTTAACTAAAAAGATTAAATTTGTATTATGAAAGTGAGAAAATACGAAGATGGTGCTAGCTTTACCGAACTCGGCGGGTCTATGGACATCGTTGGGGGCGTTGTAAAAGGCATTTATGGCATCAAGCAGCTTCAGCAAGCAAACACAGCTTACGAAAGAGCGCGTGCAGCTGCTCCCTCACTTGACACACCTGCTCAATTTTATGAAAACTATAGAAACGCTTATGATAGCGCTTTAGCCAGAATTGAAACAGATGCTATTCAAGGAAATCTTTCATCTTCTATTGAAGCACTTCAGGGTGCTGGTGGTCGCGCCCTTGTTGGTGGATTAACTGCCGCGGTAGCTCAATCTGAAAATTCTCAAAACAGAATGCTTGCTCAAGAAAGAGCAGCAAGAATGCAAGCCGGTCAACAACTTGCTGTTGCTGAAGAGCGTGCAATTCAAAGAAAAGAATACAGAAGTCAAAATGAAATGCTAATGGCTCAGCAAGCTGCCGCTGCTGCCCGTCAGAACATTGTTAGTGGAGTAACCGATGTTGCAACAGGTCTACTTGCCGGCGGTGCAAAACCGTTTGTAGATGCTGGAAAGTCTCTTATTGAAAAAGGAAAGTCTGCATACGAGCAGTATCAAGACAAACGTGTAGCTAAAGATTGGCAAAAACGTAAACTTCAAATGGGCAGCATTGAAGGAAATTTAAACCTTCAACAGTTTGTACAAAATCAACAAGAACTTTTTTCCGGAAGAAATAAAATTGGAGAAATTGATTTTGGTTTCCAAAGACCTCAAGCAACATTTGCAGAAGAAACATTTGACAGAGCAGCAGCTATGAGAACTCAGTTTGAGCTTGATCAAAGATCTACTCTGACCGCCCCAAGAAAATCAACTATTGTTTCTGGATACGGTGAACCCGGTCAATATACTCAAGAGCAAAGAGTCGTTCTTGGCAATATGCAACCTGAATTGAGGTTCAATACAGAACGTCAAACCAATGTAGACCCAACAACATATTGGGAATATCCTAATCCTTATTACATTCCGCAAGGAAGTAATCTAGACAAGAGTAAAGTATTGTTTGGCATTGAATCTGTTCCGGGCACATATAAGGATGGAGGTATGGTTACTCCGGGGAATTTTAGCCATGGATCAAATCCAATTGATTTAGTTAGAAACGGAGTAAAAATTGCTGAAGCAACTGGCAACGAATATATTATCAATCCGGAACAAGCTAAAAAGATTTCCGAGCAAAGCCCATATGCCAAGAGATTGTTTAAGCAATTCATGAAAAGAGCTAATAAGTGATGATCGATCCAAATATATATAAGACTCCTAGTTTTACGGAGCTTGGAATGAAAAAAGACATTCAAGTAAAAGCTCAGCGTGAAGAAAGACAGAAAGAAACTGGCTTTGACATGGCTGAAGATTCTTGGAATAAAGCGCAATATTTACTGACTGGCGCAAGAAAAAATGTTGCTCAGGAGGCGTGGAATCTTTTTTCAGAAGCTGAGATTGCTTACGAGAAAACAGGATCCGACTCTGACAAGAAAAAAGCAAAAGAGCTACAGGCTCAACTAATGTTTTTTGTTGGCGCTGGCGCTACTATGCAAAAAACGTGGAATCAAGAATATGCAAATGCTCAGTCTGCTGAATTTGCTGGTTACGCTGAATCACCAGAAGAGATTCAAAAAAAATACAGCTCTAGAATTAATGATAACACTGACGTAAAAATTGAGAATGGTCAGATTATGATTAAAGAAGGAGATAATTTTGTCCCGGCAAATCAGTCTTCATATTTTAGCACAGAGATAAATCCTAATAATTCTTTTTTAATTCCGAAAGCAGTACAAACTGGTAAGTATGTTTTGCCCGGATCTTATCTAGAGGAAATTAAAGGAATTATCCCATCGTCTACATCGAAAGAAGAAGCAACTAAAAAAGCTGCATCTGAATTTTACAGACGACTTAAAAATGACCCATCATTCCGTCAGGACATTGGTATGCACTACGCTATTAGTGAGTTGGGAATCATTGATGGCAAACAGGGAATCTCTAGAGAAAACATTAGAGATATTTCTCAACGTATGGAAGATCAGGAATATTTTCAGGCAGCTACTCAATCCTATCTTAAAAATATCCTTTCTGGCGTTGATGTAAGATTCGGATCTACTGCACTAACAAATGCTCCATCATATAACGAGTCAATTACTGTAGATGGAAAACAGATAGATGTTACACTTAAATCTATTGAGAAAGTAGGTAATATCATTGGAGTCGGTCAGGACAAAGATGGAAACTTCTTTGTAACAAAAGATATTGGTGATGTCCGTAAGACATTCCCCGCTACTGATTCCGAATTGGCTGAGATTGAAAGAGAGTTGGGCTTTTCTATTAGGGGTAGAGATATTTTAGGTGATAAAGCTCAAACACCTACCGCACCAAAGACTGAATCAGAGAAGCCAATTCAAAAAGAAGAAAAACAACCTTTACAAAAAGAAGAGGCTCCTTCAATTGAGATGCCAACAGACGTAGTCGAAGCAACAGCTCAAGATCCTCTTGGTCTTGGTTTCGGTATTGGCAAAACAGAGCCGGCAATATCTACAGCCGGAACTACAGAAGAAGAAAAAATTGGAGAGACAAAAAGACCAGACTACGTACAGGGTAACGCACTACCTAACTGGTATTATGGAAACCTCCTCGAATTTGAAGGTGGGGTTAGTACAGATAGAAAAGACAGAGCTTTTGGTTTGAATCCTGATGCTCCAGTTGTAAATGGAAAACGTGCTCACACTAATAAAGGAGTTCAATATTCCATGTTTAAAACATGGGCTGAGTCTAAAGGATTCCCAAAATCACAATGGGAAAAAAGATTTTTAAATCTTACTGATGATGAAGCCAAGCAAATTGCAGATGGCGTTGCCAAAACCGCTGGTTTAATGAATATTTCTGACCCAACACTACGATCTTTGTTTACTCAAAACGTATGGGGTACAGGTAAGGTATGGGCGGCAGACTTTAAGTCTGGCAGAAGCGCTGAGTACAGATCTATTTTAGACTGGCTTCAGACTGAAACGGGTCTTGACTTCCAAAACACCAACAAAATGACTAAAGAAGAAGCTCGAGCCATTCAAGCTTTATATGAAAGAGATCCAAAAGCTTTTATAAATAACTTCTTCGATAAAAAATTAAAGTATTTTACTACCCTGAGTGAGTATGACACTTATGGTACTGGATGGACTAGACGCTCAAACGACCTGAGAGCCAAGGCTTTAGCGGCAATCTGATAAGTCAAAAAAGAGTATCTTTGTTATAATACAAAGAACTGAAGTAGACTATGCCTGAGTCAGTACAAGAAAGAATGGCTAATACGTATTCCGTAGAAGCTTTTGCTGCTGGTATTAAAGCCAAGCACCCAGAATACAAGGATATTGACGACCAAGTATTGGTCGAAAAGATGGTTGAGAAATACCCTCAGTATAGGGATATGGTCTCTTTGCCACAACCCGTTCAGTCTTTTAAAAAAAAAAATTCTACGGAATCAGTATCCACTGGGGAGGAAGCATCTACCGCGTCGGATTCAAGCTATAGCCAAGCACCTACTCAAGTTATTGACGAGCAGACTCAAGAAGAGCCTGTAGACTTTTTTACTAGCGTAACAAACTCCGCTAAAAACATTTATAAAAATCTAACTCTGTTTGACGACAAACTTAATTTGTTGACTACAGATGTATTTGAAAACGTTTTTGGCGCAGAAATGGCTAACTCTATGTTTAAATGGAGTAGCGAAAACCTGTGGGGTGAAGACTTAAAAACAACTAGAGCTGAAGCGCTTAAAGAAATTGAAGCCGTTCAAGCCTCTATGGGAGAGACTCGTGGTATTATTGAGTCTGCTAAATCTTTAGATCCTATTGGATTTACTGCTGCTTCTATTGATGCAGTGGGTGGATTTGCAGTTAGCATGGTAGAGGGATTGTTTCTTGGAGGTGCGCCCTTAGTTGTTGACATGGTTGGTAGTTCAATTGCAGACTACAACACTGAAAAAGCTAGATCGCTAGGCATTGAAACGATAGACTTATATAATACAGGTCAAGCAGACTTTGCATTTCCAACAACAATTGGAGCAATTTCCTACCGCTTAGAGAAGTTTGGTCAAGGAAAACTTGCAAAGCAGCTTACAGATGGAATGCTTGGCAAAACGGGAACAAAAGAAGCGGCAAAATGGACAGCCGAGTCTAAACTGGGAAAGCTATTCCTGTCTAACCCTAACCGTGAGGGCATGACTGAATACGCTCAATCCATCCTTGACGGTTACTCTATGGCAGAAGCTAGGGGTGAATCTTTTGATGCGTTTGAGTATGCCACTTCTGAAGAAGCATTCGAAGCATACCTTATGGGTGCTGTAGGAGCTGGCATTGTAGACCTTGGTGTATCAAGAGCAACTGGCGCTAACAGAAGAAACATTGATGCCGGAAAGGTTGAAAACGCTCAGACTAAAGAAGAACTTAAGGATGAGATCTTGCAAGCCGAAGAGGCTATTCAAGACCCTACTGTTTCAGACGAAGAAAAGCAGGTGCTTAGAAAGGCTCAGAAAAAAGCTGCAGAAAAGCACAAGCAGATCGTAGAAAAAGAACAGGCTGAGTTGTCTGAGTACTCTGAAGAAGACAAAGACTCTCTTGCTGACCTAGACAGAGAGCTTACTAAGCTTAAGGGGATCTATAAGCGTTCTAAAAGAGAAGAAACCAAAAAAGCTCTTGGTGTTCAGATTGAAGAGATTGTCTCTAAGAAGAAGGCGATTGAGGAAAAATACGGAAAGAAAGATGATACTCAAAAAGAAACAGGGCTACCAAGTGGTGAGCAAGTCGGGGAAACCGTTGTCAAAGAACAACCTGTCGAAGAGCCAAGCGCTGAAACGGCTGCGCCAAGTGGAGTGGTTCAAGCACCTGAAGAAGAGTTAGGATTTGCGGAAAACAAACAAGAAGATATTGATTATGTAAGATCAAAAACAAAAGAGTCTGAAGATTATTACATAAACAATAACATAGAAGAGATTGAAGCAAAAAGCCCATTTGACAGAACCAAAAGCGAAAGCTCTAAACTTGGAAGATATAATAAGCTAGTAGGTAATGCAATTTCAGCAGCAAAGGAAAGGCTAAAGGGCAAAGAAAAAGACGCTTCACTACTTGTTGCTAGACAAATTTCTGAATTAAGAAGAAAAAAAGCAGAAGAAACTACAGCCACCGTTGAAGAAACTCCGGTTTCCAAAAAAGTTACAGCTCCCGTTGAGGAAGCTCCTGTTGCTGAAGAAGTAAAAAAGTCTAAGAAAGCAGCCAAGAAAAAGCCTGAAGCTCCTATTAAAACGGTTTTAAGCAAAGAGCAGAAAAAGGAAGAAGCTAAAAAGAAAGCGGATAAAGAGCAATTTGAGGCGGTAAACGAGGTTGCGCCTAGGTCAAAGTATAGCGGCGTTCAACCCGACCTACTGCGTACCAAAAATGGATATCGTTCTTCCATTGAAAAGGTTGACAAGCGCTCTGGAAAAGCAACTAGATACGAGATTGACATCTTTGTAAATCCTAAAACTAAGGAGGTAACGCATAGCATTACCACTTTTGTAGACGGTAAAGAGACCGATAGAACAGACTATTCAGACGTTAAGTCTTTTAGAGATGCTGTAAATAAGAAGATGAAGGCTGGTGCTACTATGACCGAGCAGTTTAAGCGCGACATAGAGAGCTCAGTTGTTGTTGAAAAAGATTCCGGAAGGATTGTAGACTTTAAACCACCTACAGCGAAAAAGGGTGAGAAAGCACCCACTCCTCCAGCCGAGTCTATCGTAAGAAAAGAAACCGCTACGTACATCAACGCTAACGGTGAAGCCGTTCAGGTTGAGACCACTGTTTACGGAAACAGGGTAGTAGATCGTGAGCGTGGAATGCCATACGCTATTTCTAAAACAGTAGTAAACAACGGAAAAGAAAAAGTAGACCGCTTTGAAAGCAAACAACAGTTTGATGACTTCATGGGTAGAATGGCAAGACGCAAAGGCGTTAAAGTCATTTCTACTTATGATCAGAAACTTTCAGAGCAAGAGAAAGCTGAGGTTAAACCAACAGCTCCAGTTCTCAAGCAGTCTCCTAAGGTTCGTAAGCGTAAGTTTAAAGGAAACCGTACTCCATATAAGTTCTGGACGTTTAAAAACTTCCAAGATGAGAAGCCTGTATTCGGCATTGTAGACGGAGAGGGGAACCTTAGACTCTACAGACAAGTAACTACAAAGAGTGGAGAGATTAAGTTCCAAGAAGTAAACGAAAGAGTACTTACCGGAGGCGTCTCTGTATTTGATATTGTTGGCGACGCTAAGTTTGATAACAAGAGAGAGATTATCTCAACCTTACGTCAAGAGGCAAAGCTTGCAGAGCAAGAGGCAGTAGCTGAAGAGCAGACTGTTCAAGAGGCAAAGCCAGTTGAAGAAGTTAAAAAGGAGGAAGCTCCAGTAGAAAAGACTAATAAACAGAAAGAGGTTGACTCTATTGAGGGAGAAATTGCTGCTGTAGAAATGCAGATTGAAGACCTTGAGTTTGAAATCGCTACAGAGAAAGATAACCTACGCATTGACATTGAGGCTGCAAACAAGCGCATTGAGAACATCAAGAAGTCTAACGCAGACAAAGAGTCTAAGAAGGAGCAGATTGAAGAGATCAAGTATGAGATTCAAGATCTTAAAGACGACAATGCATCTCTGATTGAGACCTACAAAGAAGACTTGGCTGAAAGAAAGAGAGAGCTTAAGAAACTTCAGAACTCACTTAAGAAAAAAGAAGATCAGCCAGCTAAACCTACTGCTTCAGTAAAAGAAGAGACTAAAGCTGAGGTTGCTGAAAAGCCAAAAGAAAAGTACCCAGCTCTCAAAAAGGGGATGAGTGTAGCTGCCCTTCAAGAGTGGATTAAAAAACATCCAGCGTTTTCTGACATTGATTTTGACAATGCTGGAGACTACATTACTGTTTTTGTTGGCATTAAGGGGGAGTACTACGATAGCAACCTTGATGAAGGAACAACTATCGCTGCATCATACTCAGAAACAAAAGCACAGAGAGACGAAACCGGTCAGGGAACTATGTCTCAAGCCCTACGTGAGATTGCAGAAGAGCTTAATAAAAGATACAACAGAGAGCGCTCTCAGTACGCAGAAAAGAATAGAAGAGGATACGCTAAGTCCAAAGTATTAGAGGCTGTATCTAAAACCAAAAAGCTACTTGCATCACTTAAGATAGCAGTACCTGTTGTTGTTCATGAAACAACTTCAGACTTTAATAAGGCAATGGCTAACTACTCTTCTAGCGGAGCTAGTAGAAGAACAGAGGGTGGAAGATTTATATACAATAAGGTTACTGGTGAGCGTGAGATTCATATCAATCTAGAAGCTGCTTCGATTACTACCCCAATGCACGAAGCGTTCCACGCATTCTGGGCTAAGTCATTTGATGAAAGACCTGAGGTTGCTATTGATCTTGCCAAAAAGATTTATTCTGCTTTGTCTAAGGGTAGCGCTCAAGACAGAGCTATCGCTAAAAAACTAGACGATTTTATCAAGAAGTATGAGTCTGCAGAGATTCAGGCAGAAGAGTTCTTGGCTGAGTTTGCAGCTGTTCTATCTAAAGCTCCAAATACCCTTAACAAGACATCCCTTCAAAAAGTTGTAGACATTATCAAGAAGTTTATTCTTGACGCAGCAGACAAGCTTGGAATTCAGTCTAACAAAATTGACGCTCTTGCCTTCACCGTTGCTGTTGAGCAACAGGAGAGGGAGGCAGTAGACTTCATCCGTTCTTTCGTTAACGGAAGCATTGACATGTCTAAGGTTGGCGACGAGTTCGCTAACATTCCTTCACAGAAGTCAGCCAAGGTTGACATTGAGGGAAGCGTAAGAGAGATGTCAGAGATTGCTGATGGCGCTCAAATGGAAGTTGGTGGATTCTTGGTAGACTACCTTCAGACTTCTGAGTTAATCAAGCAAAAGATCAAAGACGGTTCTATTACGTTTAAGCGGAAGCTTAAGGACTTTGACAACAGAGTAAAACTACTGCATCAACCAGATAACGCTTCTGTTGCAGACATCAGAGACAAACGCGGAAACATCATCATCAAGACAAGCGGTGGTGTTTTGTTCCCAATGAAGTTTGACGGAAGCCTCTGGTCTTCTACTAGAGATGCGGCTGAAAAGATGGCATCAGACATGAACCTGATGCACTCTATCGAGGGCAAGATTACGATGGCTATCACGTCTGCACCAGCAGATAAAATCTACTCGTCTACAGAGACATCTAGAAACGTACAGACTCTTCTTGATTACTACATGAAGAAGATGAAGTTCTCTAATGATCAGGTGTATGATTACTACAGTAAGCTGTACAACTCAATCTTTAGGGATGGCGGTGAGCTTGGCAAGGAGTGGAAAGAGTATATGGCTATATACAAGGAAGCCATCAAAAACCCAAAAACCCTAGAGGACAACAAGGTTAAGGGTAAGTTCCTAGCTCTAGAGGCAAAGTTTGCAAAGGCTAAAAAACTAGGCGTCGTAAGCTTTACGAGTATGGCTGAAGGTGAGCCATCACTAAAGCCGGTTGAGGTTAAGTCTTTGAATCAGTTGAAGAAACTTATATTCAACATCAAAGATCCTGACGCGTCTACATTCAAACTTAGAAAAGACATTACCACTAGATCATTTGCCTCATTCATTGAGTCGATGTCTAAAGAGCAGAAGAAAGAATTTACTGACTTGACTGGATTCCAGAAGGCTACTGGTAAAGAAATCAAAGAGCAGTTTGAGAAGTTCATGAATGAACCCGTTGCTGGCAACGTTCCTAACGGAATGGTATACGCAGTAATTGAGACTGAGTCTGCTGTTGAAGCCGTTGAGGTTGTTGGAGAGGGTGCTCACCCATCCTACCCATATCAGATTGTACTTAAAGACAAGTCTAAGGGTGTTAAAATTCACTTCTTGGAGTCTGCAGAAAACCCACACGCCGCAGACAACTGGGACTTGATGAAAGACACTCTGTTCTCAAACAAGTTCAGAAGTGAGGATTACTTAAACACTCAAGAGGAATCAGAAGCCGCATTCATGCGTGCCCTTTATGAGAAGCAAGCGAAGACATTCTTCCCAACGTCAGGAATTAGCCAGCTGCACGTTACAAACCCTGAGCAGTCTAAGATTGACGACATCAACAACAACATCCTTAAATATGCCGAGGGCGTAAAGGAAAACCCACATTCTCTTCAGACCTACAGAGTAAAGAACAAGGCTAAATACTCTGCTAAGATCAACCTAGAAGAGGGAAGCGGTTGGACGAAGGAGGAGCTTATCAAGATGAAAGCTAAGCTCGAGCGTTCTGAGTTTGTTGATGAGTCTGAACTAGACGACATGGCGCAGGGATTGTCAGAGTCAGAAAGAAAGGCATTTAAGAGCAAGACAGATACTGGCAAGGAATCTGCTAGAAAGGCTCTCTTGAACCAAGCCGCTAAAGTTAGAGGACGCGGTGACCTTATGAGCTTCCTGTCTGGCATTGTCGCTTTCGCTGAATCTAAGGGTCTCATCTACTCAGAAGCACAGAAGACAGTTCGTGGGTTCTTGGAGGCTATGGAGAGTCAGATGTCCACTACTGCTTATAAAGTAAGACGTCAAGCATCTAAGATGCGTAAGCTTGCTGATAGCGCAGAGACTCTGAACGATGTATACGCATACCTGACGGAGAAAGACGAAAACGTCAGACTAGAAATGCGGGAGCAACTCCTGAAGTCTAAGAACGGAGAGAAGCTTGTGGCTACTGCAGACGCTATGCGTCAGATGGTAGACAGTTACTCTGAGAGATTCCTTAATGACCCCATGTTCGATGCATTGCCAGAGGCTGAGTTCAAGGACATAGTAGAGGGTAAGGATGGAACGTATAACGTAATCAATACTAAAACCGGAGAGGTTATTGCCGCTGGTCTGACCAAGGCTAAGGCTAAAGAATACGCTAACGCTCCAGCTCTTAAGGATATCATTCGAGCCAATCTTGGTAGCTATCTACACACATCCTACAGATTCTTCACAAATAAGTCATTCACGATTAGCCAGAAGGCTAAGAACAAAGCATACAAGGCTGAATACGAAGTGGCAAAAGCTAACAAACTGAAAGACCTTATCGAAAAAGGTATGACGGAAGAGGACGCTTTGGCTGAACTTAAGAAGGAGTCTGTAATCAATGAGTTGTTTGATCAGGCAGTAGAGTCTATTGACAACTACGTCAGAGAGATTGAAGCGCTCAAGAAAGACCCGGAGTTCAGATTTACTGGAATTTCTGCCGGTGCTATCAAGATCCCCAAGACTGCCTTGCAGAGAAAGAAGGGAGTGCCTGAGCACATTGCTACCCTGTTGGGTAAAGAGAAAGACCCCGTCAACTCTTTCATCGAGACGATGATGGTGATGTCTAAGACCATCTACAAGACGCAGATGGTTGCTAAAATCTCTGACGCTCTTGGCGCTGGATACGTTAAGGAGTCTATCACGAAAGAAGAACTCAACTCTGGAGACTGGAAGAAGGTTGACGATAAGTACTCACCGCTCAACGGTAAGTATGTGAAGACGGAGATCTTTGAGATGCTTCAGAGTAAGCCAATCCTTCAGTCTGAAAATGAGTTATTCAACGCATACTTTAAGGGTCTTAAACTCATGCGTAAGTCTAAGGTTGTATGGAACTTGCCTACGTGGAGAAAGAACCTTACTGGCGGTATGTTCTTTATTGCCGCTAACGGAATTATCAACCCGGCATTCGCTAAAGACCTTAAGAATAGAACTGAACGCACTCTGAAGGGTGAGGCTAATCCTGAGATCGAGGCTTTGCTTGAAGAGATGGCAGAACTTGGACTGATTGGAGCAGACGTACAGGCTGGTCTGATTGACCTGAATGATGCCGCCATGAACATGTTGTTCGATGAAGACCTCACGCGTGCGGAGGCTACAACTAAAAAGCTGTGGTCTAAGCTCAAGAATGCAGACTCTAAACTTGCGGAAAAGTATACCGCCATTGACGACTACACTAAGTTAATCATCTACAGAGTAGAGCGTGATTCTTTTGCTAAGAAGCTTTACGGTCAGGATTACAAGAGCCTTACCGAAGAGCAACAGAAGAAAGTGCGTGATGCCGCCGGTGAGTTTGTTAAGCAGAACACTCCCACCTTCTCCAGACTACCCAAATGGTACAAAGAGAAGTTTGCTAAGTTCCCGTTGGGTGACTTCCTAGGATTCAAGCTTGAAGCATGGAGAAGCATTACGTCTAACCTTAAGAATGCAGTAGATGATATCAAGAAGGCTGGCGAAGAAGGTCTGAATGACGTTCAGAGAGCAGAATACAAAAAAGCGGGATACCGCAGACTTGCTGGATCTGTTACTACGCTTGCCGCGCGTGCCGCTATCCCAGCTATACTGACTAGTCTGTGGCTTGACGACGACGATGACGAACTCGTTGAAGACGCACTTGCTATCAGACCATCATGGATGGAGGGTCACACCCTTATCGTTAAGAACATCGACGACGAAGGCAACGTATCTGTATACAACTACAGCATGGAAGACCCATACGGCGAGGTAACTGATGTTATGATGGGTGACTTTGGAACGTTCTCAGACTTCATGACTCCAAACATGTTCGTCAAATTGATGGTTCACCTGACGGAAGGAAGAGACGCTTATGGAAAAGACTTATATGATGAAGCGGATCCGGCAACAACCAAGTTCGCTAAGCTCATGGGCTATACAACCATGTCTGTCATTGTG